>SAMEA104315437__coassemble_271_pt1 | contig 35184 bp, 29 predicted proteins | sample SAMEA104315437__metabat2_high_PE_043 | metagenome-assembled genome bin SAMEA104315437 (sample SAMEA104315437) | gut metagenome | biome: Monkey gut; feature: monkey-associated habitat; material: faeces | place: China | collected 2013 | reverse complement strand
GAATCCCTCTCTCTCCGCAAGAGCCTTCTGAAAGAGATTTCAGAAGGCTTTTTTCTTTTTCCGTAATGAACCGATTGTCAAAAATAATATGTATATTTGCAGCATCAAACAATAAACTCATGAAGAAATATTACACAGCATTAACCATTGCAGGTTCCGACAGTTGCGGCGGAGCTGGCATCCAAGCCGACATCAAGACCATGTCTGCCTTAGGTGTATATGCAGCATCAACCATCACAGCCATCACTGTACAAAATACCAAGGGCGTATATGCCATTCAAAAGATTAATGCCGACATCGTAAGCGGACAAATCAAAGCGGTAATGGATGATATCAAGCCTCTCGCCATCAAGATAGGGATGGTGAATGATAGTGATACCATTCGCGCCATTGCACAAACCATCAAGGAATATATCATTGACAACATCAAGTCATATAAAGAAAAGGCAGAAGCAAACAAATGTGCCAATAAACACAAGGGTTTCAAACTTATCATAGACCCAGTAATGGTATCCACCAGCGGATGCCACTTGATGCAAGAGGATGCCCTCGATATCTTCGTAAAAGAATTACTCCCACTCGCCACACTTCTTACGCCCAACATTCCCGAGGCAGAGATTCTTGCCAATATGAAAATCCAAAGTTCAAAGGATATTAAGCAAGCAGCCAGTGCCATCAGCCATCTTGGTTGCAAGTATGTACTTATCAAAGGCGGTCACTTTGAAGGGACAGAGAAAATAGATTACTTATTTGAAAATGGCAATCTCATAGAAACCTACTACGGCAAAAGTGTAAACACCCGAAACACCCATGGCACAGGATGTACCCTATCTTCAGCCATCACCTCTTTCATCGCTCTCGGCAACGACATGAGCACCTCCATAAAAAATGCAAAAGCATACCTTTCGAACGCCATCGAAGCAGGAAAAGACATAGAGATTGGAGAAGGTCATGGTCCTGTCGACCACTTCTACGCACCTAAATCATTATTCATTCGCCAATTGTAAACAATTCATTCATTACCAATGGCTTATGCTATCTTAAGCCATCATCAGCTTTGCACGCTTAGGATGTTTTGCTTCGTATCAAACAAATCAGGCTGGCAAGGATTCATCGGAACAATATCACTAACGATAATAGCAGCAAGACAATTTAACAAAAGAATGCAACCACAGCGTTTTGCCTTCATGGATGATTAGATATTTTTTATATATATGACCCTCATTTATCAGTTTTTATATTCTTTATATCTTTTTATTTGGTGATTTCTAAAAAAATATTGTACCTTTGCGTTATTACAATTGAAAATTGCCCGATAGCAATCAAGAAAAAAAAATATTGAAGAAATAGAATTAGAAAAAACTATGAACATCGATCATTTTGTAGACAAGATTTCAAAGACCGACGGTCTCTCCAAGACTCTCGGTATGCATTTTATATCCACCCCTGAGCCAGACACGCTACAAGCTACCATGAAGGTTGACGAGCGAAACCGCCAACCTTTCGGATTCCTCAGCGGTGGTGCTTCGCTCGCCTTAGCTGAGAATTTGGCCGGCGTAGGGTCGCTTGCTCTCTGCCCAGGACAAATCGCCGTAGGCATCAACGTGAGTGGCACACATGTGCTTGCCGTAGCTGAAGGCGAAACAGTTACAGCATACGGCAAGCTCGTTCACAAGGGCAGGACACTGCACACATGGCAAGTGGACATCAAGAACGGAGCGGGTGAAGTAATTTGCACAGTGCAAGTAACCAACTACGTTTTCACTCCTAAGAAAGAAGAGAATACAGTGAACCCCAAGAAATAAAGATTATAAATCTCCAAAATAAAGAAGATTTTCATAACTAAGGAAAAAACTATAATTTCTAATAGACAACCGATACAGATCTTTAGAAATCGAAAGATTCAGAAACGAGAAAAAATATGTCAGCATTTGTGTTTTATCGCTTACCCTACAAGCAAGACTATACGCTCGTGATGCAGAACGATGATGACCCAGAAGAGCTCTATTCTATCAATGAACTAAATGGAAAGTCTGGCTTTGTCATCGCTCCCTTCAATGCCTCGGAAACCAGTCCCATCCTACTGATGAGACCCGACATCGTCAAAACCTTCCGATTCAAAACGGAGAAAGAAGACCATAAAAGAGCAGGAGCTAAAGAAGCTGTAAAGGTGGAAACTGTGGAAACGGAAACTGCGGAAACAGTTTCCCAAAAAGTTTACGACTTTGATAAAGTATCCGATGCAGAGAAACGTTCCTATGCCGAGGACTTCGAGGACTTCCACGACCAATTGGCGGAAGGCAGATTCGACAAGATAGTACTCGCTCGCTGCTCTCGTATCACATCGAATACAGCCCACAAGAAGGCAGAAGACCTCTTCAAGAAAGCATGCAAGATGTATCCACGACTCTTCATCGCCCTCATCTCCACCGCCCAATCCGGCACATGGCTGATGGCTACCCCAGAGGTACTGCTCAGCGGAAACGGATGCGAGTTTAAGACCATGGCATTGGCTGGCACTCAACAAGCGCCCCCTTCCGACGTCATCGCAGACAAGCCTGTGGAAGGCGTGGAATGGTCGCAGAAGGACCGCGAAGAACAGCAGTACGTGAGCGACTACATCGAGGACGTGCTATCCGAGTTTACCGACCACTGCCACAAGAAGGGTCCTTACACGACGATGGCGGCGCAACTCTATCACCTGCGCACCGACTTCACCTTCCGACTCGACGACACCGACCTCTTGGGAGATGTACTCGATGCCCTCTTCCCTACTCCTGCCATCTGTGGCATACCAAAGGAGGAGACTCGCCAATACATCCTCGCCAACGAGAGCATCGACCGCAAATACTACAGCGGTTTTGTAGGTCCGCTGATGCCCAATGGCGACACCCATCTCTACGTCTCGCTCCGCTGCATGAACATCCATCCTGGAGGCAAGTTCGACCTCTACGCTGGCGGCGGTCTCTTGGAAGAGAGCGAAATGGAGAAGGAATGGGACGAGACCGAGGCGAAGATGCAGACCATGAAGCGAGTGATTTATTCTTAATTATCAATTCTTAATAACACTACATGTTTAGCAATATCGAGAATGTCAACATTCTGACCCGTATCTTGAAGAATTATGGTTGCAGAAGAATCGTCGTTTGCCCTGGTAGCAGAAACGCACCCATCGTACACAATCTGAACGAGACGGATGGCATCACTTGCTATCCCGTCACCGATGAGCGCAGCGCTGGTTTCTATGCCATCGGACTTGCCTTGGGCGACCCTTCGCCATGTCCAAGTCCCATCGCCGTATGCGTCACTTCGGGTTCGGCACTTCTCAACCTGCATCCTGCCGTGGCAGAGGCTTTCTACCAGAAGTTGCCCATCATCTTCATCTCCGCCGACCGACCAGAGGCTTGGATTGGTCAGCAAGACGGACAGACACTCCCGCAAGCCAACGTCTTCGGCTCGTTGGTGAACAGAAGCGTCAACATCCCCGTTATCAGCTGCGACGACCACCGATGGATATGCGAACGAGAGCTCTGCGAGGCGATGATGGATTGCACGGAGCGCAAGATTGGTCCTGTACATATCAACATACAGATTCAGGAACCGCTCTATGAGTTCACCGAGAAAAACCTGCCGCAAGCGAGACACGTCAGCTATGTTCGTCCACGCAGTTTCCCCGACATCAATTACAGCGACCTCAGGGACTTCTTCGATGCGAAGCGTCCGATGATTGTCATCGGTCAAGACTATCCCACCTCACAGCTTCATGGCATCAAGGACATCACAAGCTGGGCTGTCACGCTCTGCGAGCCTACGGGATTAGCGTTGCATACCGTAGAGACAGCAATGGGAGAATTAGCCACAAAACTTCTCATGAGCAATTTCGAAGAAGTGCTCGCAGCATTGGAGAGAAAGGAAGATAGTTCTTCTGAAATCGAGGCTTACAAGCCAGACTTCATCCTCTACGTGGGCGGTTGCATCGTGAGCAAGCGGCTCAAGCGATTCCTACGCAGTTGCAAGAACGCAAAAGTTTGGCGAGTGAGCAAGGATGGCGATGGCGTAGATACCTTCATGCATCTCGACCGCATCTTCGAGGTAGACCCAAATGCCTTGGCAGACAGGATGATGGACTTCCAACAGAAATATGAGGAGGAGGTGCGTGATTTTCGCGAGTTATGGGAGAAAGCCTTGCTGAAAGCCAAGCGCCACTCCTACAACTACGACCCACCATTCAGCAGCATGGCTGCGGTGAAATACCTGCAACAAGAATTTCGCGCCGCCTCTCGCGATGCCACCGACCATGCCCGACTCTTCTTTGGCAACAGCATGGCGATACGATTGGCTGGTATCTATGCCCGACAATACGTTCACTGTCTTAGGGGCGTGAACGGCATCGAAGGAACTCTCTCGGCGGCGGCAGGTCTCTCTCGCTACTTGTCAGAATACCTGCCAAATCTCATCAAGACCCAGCCAAAGCTGTTCTGTGTGTTGGGCGACTTGAGTTTCTTCTATGACCAAAACGCCCTGTGGAACCAGAACCTGAACGGTAGCTTACGCATCATCGTACTCAACAATGGCGGCGGTGCCATCTTTGGCAAATTCAAGGGACTGAAAGAGAGCAAGGCGAGGGAACGTCTCGTCATGGCTGAGCACCAGACGTCAGCCGTGAACGCTTGCCAGGCAAACGACATCGTCTACATGGGAGCGGACAACATGAAGTCGCTGAGATATGGCATTGACCAACTGATTCACTCAGAGTCCCAACGCCCGATACTATTAGAGGTTTTCACTGACATCGACACAGACAACCAAGTGATAGAGGATTACTTCTCTACGTTTGAAATCTGATAATATCTACAAATATCTCTGATAATATCTACAAATATCTCTGATAATATCTCCTAAAATCAAAAATTAGGAGATATTAAAAAGATATGATAGTAATAATTACAAAAACATCTCTGATAATATCTCTTAAAATTAAGAATCAAGAGATGTAAAAAGATAAACTTATACTAAATAATATACAAGATAAATTTTAAATAAATAATATACAATGAGAGAATGGAAGAAAATAGAAGGATTTGATTTCAAGGAAATCATTTTCGAGGAATTTAACCATATCGCAAAAATCACGATCAACCGTGAGCGTTATCGCAATGCCTTCACACCCCTCACCACTTGGGAGATGTCACAGGCTTTCAGCTACTGCCGTGAGTGCCAAGACATCCGAGTAGTGATCCTGACAGGTGCTGGCGACAAGGCATTCTGTTCGGGAGGCGACATGCACGTGAAAGGTCGTGGCGGCTATGTGGGAAGCGATGGCGTGCCTCGCCTCAACGTGCTCGATGTACAGATGCAGATACGCCGCTTGCCAAAACCTGTCATCGCCATGGTCAATGGCTATGCCATCGGTGGCGGTCACGTGCTCCATGTGATGTGCGACCTCACCATCGCTTCCGAGAATGCCATCTTCGGTCAGACGGGTCCTAAGGTAGGCAGTTTCGACGCAGGCTTCGGTGCCTCTTATCTCGCAAGAATGGTGGGACAGAAGAAAGCCCGCGAGATTTGGTTCCTCTGCAAGCAGTACACGGCAAAGGAAGCCGAGGAGATGGGCATGGTGAACAAGGTAGTGCCTTTCGACCAATTGGAGGACACCTGCGTGGAATGGGCTGAAATCATGATGGAACGCTCACCTTTGGCTCTCCGAATGATCAAGGCCGGACTCAACGCCGAACTGGATGGTCAAGCGGGCATCCAGGAATTGGCAGGCGATGCCACCATGCTCTATTACACCATGGACGAGGCACAAGAAGGCGGCAAGGCTTTCTTGGAGAAACGCAAGCCTAACTTCGACGATTACCCAATGTTCCCGTAACGAAGCCTTTTCAAGTTCAAGATATTAAATCCTTCTCTTTTGTAAAAAGGGGAGGATTTTTACTCCTCTCATTTGTTCTATATTTTACTCCTCTCATTTTCCTATATAAATGGTTTTCCATTCATATTCAAAATCTATCCTCAGGCAACTTCCTTACAATCTAATAGAGATTTCTTTTCGTTTTCCTTGTCTTTTGGGGCAATTGACCACAATTATTAGTTAAATAATACAAAATAGGTAGCAAATAGTATTCTAAACCTCCACAGAAAACTCACAAAACAAAAATATTTTCCTAACTTTGCAGCCGAAATAAGAATTAAACATAAGCGCAACTGTTTTTTAACAAGTGTGCAACCAAAAAGAAATAAAAGTTACAGTAATGAAATTAAGAGTATTAGTGATGTCCATCGCCCTCGGCTCAGTCATGTCTATGACAGCACAAAGTGGCAAATTTGTACCATTTAAATATGGCAACATGGACACTTGGGTAATTAGAAATGTAAAGGAATCAGGAATCATCGGCGGCAACCAAAAGACTCTCTATGAGGTAGGTCCTACCTCCACTATCAGCGGCAACACACCATATACCAACAAGGGTGGCTCTCCTTGGGGAACCTCCAACGTGATGGCTCACGTATCGGGCATCTATAAGACCAACTGCTCCGTATACCGTGACACACACCCAGGACATGGCTCTTGCGCCAAGCTCGTCACCCATATCGAAAAGGTGAAGGTGCTCGGACTCATCAACATCAAGGTGCTCGCCGCTGGCTCTCTCTTCTTGGGTGACGTACGCGAGCCTATCACGGGCACAAAGGATGGTCCGAAGGCCATCAACTGGGGCATTCCATTCACTGCTCGTCCGAAGGCATTGAGATACGACTACAAGACACAACTCAGCACCAGTACTACCCGAATCAAGCAAACGGGTTTCAGCAGTGCCTCTACCGTACAGGGGCAAGACCATGCCGTCACCGTGCTCTACCTACAGAAACGAAGCGAGGATGCTAAGGGAAACATCACTGCCAAGCGTGTGGGCACAGTGGTCGTGAAGTATAGCAAGAGCACCAATGGATGGGTAAACGGTGCGACCTACGAGATTCACTATGGCGACATCCGCCACATGGCTGGCTATGATGCTTCCCTCATGGGACTCCGCTCTACCGACTACGCACGCAACAGCAAGGGAAAGAGCGTACCAGTGAAGGAAATAGGATGGGCAGCTGCCAACGAGACCCCAACTCACCTCGTGCTCCAGTTCTCATCCTCACATGGTGGCGCTTACATCGGAACACCAGGCAACACTTTCTGGATAGACAACGTGGGACTCGTATACTAAGGTGATTTCGTGCAACTCGATTTTTCAAAAATGAGTTACACCTTATTATATATAAGACCAATATTAATTTGCTGGCATCATGAAGTACCTATTGACACTATGTATGTGGCTCTTTGCCACGATTACTTTCGCATCTCCTCTTGACGGACAAGACTCAATCGCCGAACCCGTCAAGAAGAAATCACTCGTGAACAAATTCTTGGACTACTTCAATGATGCCAACAAAAACAAGAAAAACAAGAAGTTTGATTTCAGTATCATCGGCGGTCCACACTATAGCACCGATACCAAATTAGGTCTCGGTCTGGTGGCGGCAGGACTCTATCGCGCCAATGCTAACGACACGCTGCTTCCCCCTTCCAACGTATCACTATTCAGTGATGTGAGCACGGTAGGCTTTTACTTATTGGGCATCAGGGGCACCCACATTTTTCCAGCCGACAAGTACCGCGCCGACTACACCGTGTACTTCTACTCATTCCCATGCAAGTATTGGGGAATCGGATATGAGAATGGCAACTTGGGCAGCAACGAGAGCGAGATGAAGCGATGGCAAGCACGCATCAAGGGAAGTTTTCTCTTCCATTTGGCCGACAACTTTTATGCGGGTCCAACAGCGAGTTACGACTATGTGATAGGAAAGAACGTGGAACGTCCGGAGTTGCTTAATGGAATGGATCGCCATACCTGGAATATCGGAGTCGGCTTCTCTGCCGTATATGACTCACGAGACGTGCTCACCAATCCCCATCGAGGTCTCTACATGAACTTGACACAAACTTTCCGTCCACGATTCTTGGACAACGACTATGCCTTCAGCACCACCGAACTGCAAGTGGATGCCTACCAAAGCCTTTGGAAAGGTGCCATCCTCGCAGAGGACTTCCGCACGATGCTCAACTTCGGAAATCCTTCTTGGGGCATGATGGCACTGCTCGGCAACAGCAATTCCATGCGTGGTTATTACGAGGGACGCTATCGTGACAAACACAAGATAGAGACTCAAGTGGAACTGCGACAACACATCTGGAAGCGCAACAGTCTCACCACTTGGGTGGGAGCAGGAACCATATTCAATAAGTTCAGCAACTTGCGTTCGCGCCACATCCTGCCCAACTTCGGCATCGGCTACCGTTGGGAATTCAAGAAGGATGTCAACGTCCGACTCGACTATGGATTCGGAAAGGCAGGACAGACAGGATTCCTCTTCAACATCAACGAGGCGTTTTGATAATTAAAAATTTTTCAAGAATGAATCAACAAAACATCAAAAAGAAATTCAACACCTTATTATATTATTATGCGGTAGTCGCTCTGATGCTACCCAACATCTCCCTCTGCATCACAGAGCGTCTCTCGCTCTGGGCATGTGGCGCAAACCTCCTCTTGCCACTCGGCATCTACACCATGCTGATGTCGCTCTGCAAGAAGACGGGCAAGATGGTATGGTGGAGCTTCATCCTCATCTTCTTCGCCGCCTTCCAGCTCGTACTGCTCTATCTCTTCGGAAAAGGAGTGATAGCCGTCGACATGTTTCTGAATCTCGTGACAACCAATCCGGGGGAGGCGATGGAGCTGCTCGACAATCTCGTGCCAGCAGTGGCAGGTGTCTTCATCGTTTACCTGCCATTGCTCATCTTGGGCATCATTTCCATCAGAGGTACCTTCTGCGGGCTGAGCACTTCGTTCAAAAAGAATACCCACAAATGGGGACTTACATTCGGCTGTTTTGGTTTGCTCTGCATGCTGAATGCCTATATCCATACCGACAAGTACAAGATACAAGACCACTTCTATCCAGTGAATGTCTTTTACAACTTGGGCTTGGCTGTGGAGCGCAACAATGCATCACTCAACTACCAGGAAGCGTGCAAAAACTTCAAGTTCGATGCCCGTTCAGAGCATTCCACCGACTCTTGCGAAATATACGTAATGGTTGTGGGCGAGACAGCGAGAGCACACAACTTCAGCCTCTATGGCTACTCTCGCGACACCAACCCATTGCTCAGCAAGACCGAGGGGCTGATGGCTTTCGACAAGGTGACTACCCAGTCGAACACCACCCACAAGAGTGTTCCGATGCTCCTCTCCGCAGTATCAGCTACCGACTTCGAGAGCCTCTTCCACGAGAAGGGAATCCTCGCCGCTTTCAAGGAAGCAGGTTTCCACACAGTGTTCATCAGCAACCAACTGCCCAACCGCTCCTTCATCGACTTCCTTGGAGAGCAAGCTGACGAATGGTCATTCATCAAGACTGGCGACAGCAACGATGCCTTTGCCAAGGAATATGAGAATGGCACTATGAGCAAAAACGAGAATGGTACTATGAGCAAAAACGAAAACGACAAGAATGGAAACAGTGGAAACAGTTTCGGAAAAGAAAAAGAAAACGAAGGCGCAGCCAACGTCTACGACGCAGACTTACTCCCTATCCTCGACAAGGTTTTGGCAAAGAAGCACAAGAAACTCTTCATCGTGCTCCACACCTATGGCTCCCACTTCAACTACATGGAGCGATATCCAAGGGCGATGGCATTCTTCAAGCCAGATACCAAGAGCGATGCTAAGGCTGAGAACCGCCGTGATCTCTTGAACGCCTACGACAACACCATCCGCTACACCGACTTCGTGCTCCACAGCATCATCACCCGCTTGCAGAAACAAGGCGGCATGAGTGCCATGCTCTACACAAGCGACCATGGCGAGAACATCTTTGATGATAGCAGAAAACTCTTCCTGCATGCCTCACCCCGTGCATCAAGATACGAGTTGGAAGTACCGTTCTTGGTTTGGACCTCACAGAGCTACAACCATTGCTTTCCTGCTACGAAGTCGGCACTCGCTGCCAACCTCCACAAGCAGGTACAGAGCAGTCGCTCTGCCTTCCATACAATGCTCGATCTGGGAGGCATAGCCACCCGTTATCGCAATCAACAGCAGTCGGTGGCAAGCTGCCGATACAAGCAAAAGCCTTTGCTCTATCTCAACGACCACGACGAGGCGATACCACAAGCCGACTGTGGATTTGACAAATAAATTAGTAAAAAACATACTTTTTTTCACTCGATTACGAAAAAAAGTCGTACCTTTGCCCTTGGGAATGTCAAATAGACACTTCCAAGGGCTTTTTCTTTATCGCCTTGTCAACAGGCTGCTAAAATATTTAGGGTTAAAGAGAATGGCAAAATAAAGAGAGCAAAACAAAAGCCCCAAATAAGAGACAAATAAAAACTAAAATAAGAGACAAGAAATAAAAACTAAAATAAAAAGACAAAAACAATGGAACTAATCAAAAACGACCAGCTCACCTTGGAGATTTCCTCTTTGGGAGCAGAACTTCAGAGCATCAAGGATGCCAATGGTAATGAATATCTTTGGGATGGTGACGACAAGTATTGGAATCGCCACTCTCCTATCCTCTTCCCTATCGTTTGCGGATTGTGGAAAGACACCTACCGCATCGATGGCAAGGAATATACACTCCCTCGCCATGGTTTCGCCCGCGACACTGAGTTCCAGCTCGTAGGCAAGACTGCCGATCGCCTCACCTTCGCCCTCATCGACAACGAGGAGACTCGCAAGAACTATCCTTATCACTTCAACCTCGCCATCTCTTATCGCTTGGAAGGCAATGAGATTCATGTGATTTGGCACGTTGAGAACACCGACGACAAGGAAATCTTCTTCCAGATTGGCGGTCATCCTGCATTCCTCGTTCCTGGCTGCAAGAAGGGTGAGGAGATGAAGGCAACCTTGAAACTCGACAACGAGGCTCCGGTTCGCCTCTTCGGTAACGTGGGTGGTTGCATCGACCGCCAGGCAAAGGAGACTGTGGAGACAGACAAGGGTATCTGGGAAGTTGACGAGCAGACTTTCGCCGACGATGCAGTCATCTTCGACAAGAGTCAGGTGAAACAGGTAAGCATCCTCAACGAGAATGGCGAGCCACACGTCACATTGGAGTTCAAGACCCCATGTGTAGGTATCTGGAACCCAACAGGCAAGCATGCTCCATTCATCTGCATCGAACCATGGTATGGTATTCACGACTGGGCAGAGTACGATGGCGAGTTCAAGGACAAGTACTTGATGAACCGTCTACAGCCAGGAGCAAGTTTCATGAGCGAGTACATCATCCGCATTGAGAAATAATTACTATATTCATCAGAATGGCTCCTCGTTTTTATCGAAGAGCCATTTTTGTTTGAAAATACGAATCCTACATTTTAGCTTAAAAGAATACTTTTAATAAAATTGTACAAAAACTAAAAGACAATGGAAAATAACGAAAAAGAAAACTTGCAACTTCCCGAGAACGCCTTTCGTGAGCTCAAGGACGGCGAGCAGTATGAGCCACTGATGGGTCCAGACAAGGTGTACCCGGAAGTGAACTTTTGGTCGGTAAGCTGGGGTATCGTGATGGCTATCATCTTCTCAGCCGCAGCAGCCTACTTAGGCTTGAAGGTAGGTCAGGTGTTCGAGGCCGCCATTCCTATCGCCATCATCGCCGTAGGAGTAAGCACAGCCACCAAACGCAACAAGGCACTTGGCGAGAATGTCATCATCCAGAGTATCGGTGCTTGTTCGGGAGCCGTGGTGGCAGGAGCTATCTTCACCTTGCCAGCCATCTACATTCTCCAGGCTAAGTACCCAGAGATGACCACCTCATTCCTCAAGATTTTCATGGCATCTGCCTTGGGAGGCGTGCTGGGAATCCTCTTCCTCATTCCTTTCCGCAAGTATTTTGTCAGCGACATGCACGGCAAGTATCCATTCCCTGAGGCTACGGCAACCACACAGGTATTGGTGAGTGGTGCCAAGGGTGGCGACCAAGCCAAACCTTTGCTCATCGCAGGACTGGTAGGTGGATTGTACGACTTCATCGTGGCAAGCTTAGGTTGGTGGAATGAGAATTTCACGAGCCGCGTCGTCAGTTTGGGATGCGACTTGGCTGACAAGGCCAAACTCGTCTTCAAGGTGAACACGGGTGCTGCCGTATTAGGATTGGGTTACATCATCGGATTGAAATATGCCTTCTACACCTGCTTAGGTTCATTTGTCGTATGGTGGCTCATCGTACCTGGCATGAGCGTCATCTTCCATGACTCCGTATTAAACGCCTGGGATCCAAGCATCACTTCCACCGTAGGAGCGATGGCGCCAGAGGAAATCTTCAAGGCATACGCCCGAAGCATCGGTATCGGTGGCATTGCCATGGCCGGCATCATCGGCATCATCAAGAGCTGGGGCATCATCAAGGGTGCCGTCGGTTTGGCTGCCAAGGAACTGAAAGGCAAGAGCGACGTGGATGAGAACGTGAAGCGCACTCAACGTGACATCTCTTTCAAGATTATCGCCATCGGCTCTTTGGTCTGCATCCTCGTCACCTTCCTCTTCTTCTGGTTTGGCGTGATGGACGGCAACCTCTTGTTTGCTGTCATCGCCATCTTGTTGGTGGCAGCCATCGCCTTCCTCTTTACTACAGTGGCAGCCAATGCCATTGCCATCGTGGGAAGCAACCCTGTGTCTGGCATGACCTTGATGACTCTTATCTTCGCCTCCGTGGTGATGGTGGCTGTAGGATTGAAAGGCTCAGGCGGTATGTTGGCAGCCTTGATTATGGGTGGTGTGGTTTGTACCGCGCTGTCTGTCGCAGGCTCTTTCATCACCGACCTCAAGATAGGTTACTGGCTTGGTACAACCCCTAAGAAGCAAGAGACTTGGAAATTCCTCGGCACCTTGGTAAGTGCTGCGACTGTAGGCGGTGTGATGATGCTCTTGAACGAGACTTACGGATTCGCATCAGGTTCGTTGGCTGCCCCACAGGCAAACGCTATGGCTGCGGTCATTGACCCACTGATGAATGGTGTGGGCGCACCTTGGATTCTCTACGGCATCGGTGCTGTTATTGCCATCGTGCTCACCTACTTTAAGATTCCGGCATTGGCCTTTGCCTTGGGTATGTTCATCCCATTGGAATTGAACGTTCCGCTGTTGGTAGGTGGTGCCATCAACTGGTATGTCACCTCTCGCTCCAAGGATGCCAAGGTGAACAGCGAGCGTGGCGAGAAAGGTACGCTCATCGCCAGCGGTTTCATTGCCGGCGGTGCCCTGATGGGTGTCGTCAGTGCCCTGCTCAAGTTTGGTGGCATCGAGGTATCCGTAGCCGACAGCTGGTGGGTGAACCCAATGTCTGAGGTTTGCTCCCTCATCGCCTACGTCCTCTTGATTGGCTTCTTCGTCAAGGCAACCAAGAAATAAGGAATGTTTTTCATTCATCATCGTTTACACATTATTATATTATAAGAAAATGAAGAAAACGATTTTATCTTTGATGCTCCTCGCAGTAGGTTTGTTTGGAGCACAAGCACAAGAAGCCGAAGACTTGGATGCCAAGTACACCCAAGGCTTGTTGGCTGTGGGCACAGAAGCCCCTGACTTCGTTGTCAAGAAAGCCAAGGAAGATGCGCCTGCCATCTCCTTGTCTTCCTATCGCAGCCATCAAGAAGGTTCGCTCAACCGTCCTGGCTGTTATGTCTTGCTCGACTTCTGGGCTACCTGGTGCCCGGACTGCCGCAAGGAGATTCCTACGGTGAAGGAAATCTACAAGGATTACAAGAACAAGGTGAAACTCATCGGTGTGTCTTTCGATACAGACAAGGCTAAATTGAAGGAGTTCCGCGAGAAGAATGAAATCAAGTGGTCGATGTATTGCGAGGGCAAGAAATGGAAAGAGACACAGATTTCTAAGACTTACAATATCCAGTGGATTCCGACTATGTATCTCATTGACCCAGAAGGCAAGATTGCTTACACTACTGTCGTAGCAGAGAACATGGTGAAGAAACTAAAGGAGTTGGATGCAGCTGGAAAACTTACGAGCTACATCACGAAGCCAGAGTTTCCTGGCGGCGAGAAGGCTTGGCGAGATACGATGGACGAATTGATAACGACTCCAGACATCGCCAAGCAATACCAAGCAGAGGCAAAGCTCAAAATCGCCGTTGACGTTGATGCCGAAGGCAACATCTCCAACTTCGAAGTAAAGGAATACAAGGGACGTCCTCTCTCTGGCTCTGCCTACGAGAAGTTGACTCCACAACAGAAAGCTGACGCAGACATCGCCGTGAAGACAGCCATCTCACAGGCTGTTCTCCAGGCACTCAATAAGCTTTCCAACACAAAGTGGACTCCTGCAACAGAAAGAGGCAAGGCCATCGCTTCACGCCACAACATGTCCTTCGCTTTCAGAATCCCAAGCAAGGCTTTCAAGAAAGGATAATATCCACTTGAAAGACACTTAAATGAGCGAAATAAAGAACTCCATAAAGAGAGAAAATAAAGAACTCTATAAGGAGCGAAAAATAAAGAAAACACGAAAACTCGTAGGTTCCATTGAGAACTTGCGAGTTTTTTCATTCGTGATGTTTATTCATTTTCATTATCAGTAGCGTCTTCACTTCACCACTAACAGCCCATTGATGTCTGTCAGATAATTAGGACTACGATGCTCGCATTTCACCTTCCACGCTTGCTTCGCCTCCCCTTCCACCGCCAGCCTCAACGTCTTCAAACCATAGCGATGGTTGATGGCATCAAGAGCCTGCATCAACTTGGCACGCTCTGGACGATTGGTAATAGGATCAAAGAGATCGGGCTGGAAAGGATGAAGAGGCTCGATGTCACTCACGATGACACCAGCCTTCTTAAATTGGATGCCCTCACGGTATATCTTTGCGAGGACTGTCAGCGCCGCTTGAGTGATTTCCATCGTATCGGAAGTTGGAGTGACAAGCGATAAGGAAGCGGCATTGCCATACTGCTCCAAATCCTCACGGAAACGATTGCTACTCAAGAACACTGACACTTTCTTGGCTCCAGAATCCTCTCCCCTCAACTTATTGGCACAACTGCTCGCAAAGGTAGCCACGGCAGCTTTCAGGGAGTCGATGTCACTCACCATCTCTCCAAAGCTACGACTGGTACAGACGGTCTTCTTCCTCAACACCTCCGAAGTGTCGATGCAAGGCTTGCCATTCAGTTCCAACCATGTCTGAACGCCAGGCTTGGTGAGATGCGACTTCACCCACGACTCACTCTTGTCGGCAAAGTCGAGCGGCGTATGGATGCCATAGTAGTTGAGTTTCTCCAGCGTATGCCGTCCGATTCCCCATACATCGGATAGCTCGAATAGCTGCAAAGCCTTGCGTCGCTTCTCGTCGGTATCTATCATACAAACACCCTTGTACCCTTTGTATTTCTTGGCAAACTTACTGCCCATCTTGGCAAGCGTCTTCGAGGGAGCAATGCCCACGCTCACTGGAATATCCGTCCACAGCTTGATTTTCGCCGCAATGTCTCTCATCATCTCCACCAAGTCGAAGTGAGCCTCATAACCATTCAAGTCGCAGAAGCTCTCGTCGATGCTATAGTTCTCCACATGTTGGATAGACTTACGCAGGATGTTGGTCACTCGCTTGCTCATAGCTGCATAGAGATACATGTTGGTGGAGAACACCGCCACATGATACCCTTCCACGATGTCCCGTACCTTGAAGATAGGGTCGCCACGGTGCAGCCCTATCGCCTTGGCTTCGGGAGTGAGCGCAACGATGCAACCGTCATTGCTTGATAGTACAACGACCGGCTTACCTTCCAAGCCCGGATGGAACACCTTCTCAACCGAACAAAAGAAACTATTACAATCTACTAAGGCATACATACACAATCCGAATTAAAACAACCTAAAAGTTACGATCACGATATATATCATCTATCTACATATATCATCCTCTCGGCTTGTGAATGATATACGTGACCGTTCCCCAAATACTGAAGGAATCCTCCTCCGTCACACGAATCTCAGGGTAGCTAGGGTTGGCAGGTACGAGCCATCCCTCCTCGCCTCTCCGCTCAAATCGCTTGAGGGTATATTCGCCATTCAGTTCACAGACCGCGACTTCCGTAGGCGAAGGATTTCGGTTGCTCTTGTCCACGATGATGATGTCGCCATCGTAGATGCCAGCGTCTATCATCGAGTTGCCCTGCACTCGGATGAGATAGCTTGCCTCCGGATTGGGGCAAAGCATTCGGAGAAGTTCGATGTCCTGTCCCTTCTCATCATTGTCGAGCGGAATGGGGAATCCCGCCACAATATCCACATCGAAGAATGGCAAGCGCATATCCCCTAGCTGAGCGACAGGATATACCTCGCCCAACTTCTCCCATACCGCTTGCTTTGTCTTTATATTCTTTTCCAATGCCTCTAACATGATTATGCCAACTCAAGTTTTTTCACCCATTCATTGAACAAAGGGCATTTTTCCTGAATCTTCTCCAAGCCAATATCCATAGCCATGCAATTACCAAACACTATTTTGTCGTAATCTGGGATTGCATCTATCAAGCGCTTAGACGGAGCAGTCTCTGGACTATTATTTATCATTTCTGGAGTTTCAAAAGCCTCAGCCGCTGCTTGCAAGTCTTCCATTTTTATTTCATCTTTCTCAAAACTCTTCAAGAAAGCATGTACATCACTAAACAACAAGCCCTCGAACTCATGCATTTGGATATATGGAATAAAGCGATAGCGCAATTTCTCAGGAATGTCTTCCTTCATTTTATCCAATAAGAAATGAAAGCGTTCCGTCTTGTCCACGATTCTCATTGACTCCTCCCAACCAGGGAAACCAAACTGCTCCTTGATGCCATAATAATCAACCAACATACTAACATAAGCATCTTTTTCCTGTAGATGCTTCAATATCTGTCTTTTGATAGTTGCCCATGGTACAATACCCCCATGAGAATGCTTGATAAGAGGAGCCTCAACATAAACTTCACGCTTTGACAGTTCTGGTCCTAAAATTTCAGTACAAAACTCCACCTCTGTAGAACCTTCACATATAATAATTACCCGTTTCATCGCGGTTGACCTCCTTTCATAATATTTTGCTTCCACAAATCCCCAAGTGTATATTCATCAAGCCAATGCTCCAAAGCAGCTCGGTCAAGACGCTTGATCGTAGAACCGTCTTCGTTTTGATCAACAGTCAATACATCCTCTGGCTCAAAGTTACTAATCAGTTCTGCACTTTGGGTTGCAATAATCACTTGCGTACCTTTTTGGGCAGCCATTCTTATCAAGCCAGACAACTTCTCTATGGCAACAGGATGCAAACCAAGCTCTGGCTCATCTATGATGATGACCTTTGGAAGCCAAGGTTGCATAAACAGCACAACCAAAGCAATAAAGCGAATCGTACCATCCGACAAATCGGTTGGTCCGTATATCATGGAGCTATACTTATCCTGCCATTGCAAGCGAACCATATCTGCCTCAGTTGGCTGGAAATAGAAGTCTGAGAAGTATGGGGCTACACTCTGAATTACTCGGATGATACGGCGATAAGCCATTGGTTTCTCACGCTGAATGCGATAAAGTATTGCCGCCAAGTTCTCACCATGCTCATACATACGGTAGGCATCATTCACGATATGGCAATCTGACGTAAATGGTGAGCGACGACCTGTATCGTGGAAATGAAACTTACGAATCTGGGAAATGTATTCATTCAAATATTCCCCTGTCTTCGTGCTCATATATTCCTTCAACTTTGATTCTTCAGAATATTGATTGATGTTGACGCTCTCAAAAGCTGTAGGAAGGTTCTCTATCCCAATAGCTTCATTTTGAACCATCAACTTACCATCCGACTCCATCAAAGAGAGCTGATAGAACTTCTGATTTTGTTTTAATTCTAAGTCTATATGTTCCGTAACTTTTCTTCCCTGATAGAGCAGCTTATCCACTCCACCTACCTGAGCCACATACGCAGCCAATCTCTTCTCATAGACGTTACCCAACATCTCGAAAAGAGACAAGAAGTTACTCTTGCCTGCTCCATTGGCACCTATCAAGAGATTGATCGGGCGCAACCGAACCGACAAGTTCTTGAATGACTTATATCCGTTTATTCTTATGTAGTCCATAACTATTTCTTTCTTATTTTAGATATTTGTCCAAAATGGCTTGTTTGGCAGAAGACGAGTTTGCGATGTATTGCTTAATCTTCTCCATCTCAGAAACCATATTTTTGTACTTTTCCGCTATTTCCATTTGCTTTTCCATTGAAGGAACAGGAATTTCCAAATCTTCATAGAATGAGATTGGCACACGTCTATGACCACTAGAACCTGTCATAACTTCAGCTGCTCTTACACGAATTTCTTTTCTATTAAGGTATGCAAAGAGATAAACATTATTGATAAGTTTATCATTCGCTCTAAACACATGGAACTCTGAGCTACCAAATCCTATACCATTCTTCAATCCTGTAGCCAATGCACATTTTCCATTCTCCATACAAGGAGTTATCTTTGCAATAATAATATCACCTTCTGCAAAATATGTATAACTACCCTTTCGGACATCAGCTAAAGTTCTATCAACCTTTTGCTCTATATAACCATCATTACTTACAGAAGACATTTCGACAAAAGACACGACCGTTGACTTATCCAATGAATTTACATCAGCCTTTGATGGATTTATAGCAGAACATAGTTTCTGCAACTTTATTTTTTCACCAACAACCTCCGAGATGCCTTTTTCAATTTTCTCCTCTATAACTTTCAATTGCAAATTGCATGCTTCAACTTGCTCATCTATCTTCTCACACTCTTCCGCAATTTTCTTCTGCACGTCCATTGGTGGCAAAGGAATTGCATAAGAACTATACTGCTGAGAATTAATATTCTGCCTAGCCGTACCTCCCCTTGTTTTAACAACCCAATCTTTGTATTCGTTAGAACAAAGTATGTCATAAACATACAACGGCAAAACTGCAGTTTTATCTAATTTGAATCTAATCAAATAACCTGCATACAAAGCCTTACCATAAACTTCCTTATAATAGAAAGCCTTACCAGCTGTTGCCCCAGAACGAGCTAACAAGATGTCACCTTCACTCAGAACATATTGTGACTCTACATTAGCAGCTGTTCTCCAATCATCATTCAATGTTCCATCTTCATTAATATCTGTAATACGGATATATCTATAATCTGTTTGAGGATTGCCTTCTACAGCTTTTTCATTTGCACCATATTGAGGATTCCCAACCAGTAATTCTCCCAACTTTACCAATGGATACTTACTATAAAACCGCTCTACAGAAGAAATATTAGTTTTCAATTCCTTTGCAAAAGCTGTTCTTGCGAAGTCCAGCATATCCACCAAACGTCCCTTGGTGACATAAGCCTCCAAGTTCTTTGGTATTACAACATTTTCTCCCATAAAGTTTTTGCGAATCAAAGTATTGATTTTGTCATCGTCAAAAAGATTAGCAGGATTAAACAATGGAGTCTGCACACCATCAATACCACGAATTTGGCTCATGGTATCATCGTCCTCACCATCCTCGTCATCGCTTGTCTTTGCTTTACCAACATTCAGATACTGAATGCCCTCATTGCCTTTACTATCACTCCAACCATAACCCAAGAACTTTTTGACATCTGATGTAGAAGTTGGAGACTTGATCAATAACACAGGTTGAGTAACGGCATGTGCCAAAACAAAGTAATATACCTTCTCCTTTTCGATGGCAGTAACAAAGTTCAAGAAAGCCTTTTCCTTGATTTGGTTTTGTTCAACCAAAGACAATTGCTTGTAGGCACGTGTATTAGCACGAGAAAGATATTTATTTCTGATAGACTTAGCCTCATCACAAACATCTTTCATGGCATTACGCTGATTGCCAAAGAAAGAGGCATAATAAGCCTGGACGGTTTCTGTATTCAAGAAGCCGTCATTTATCACCCCACCAATAAAAGTCTTATAGTCATCTAATTGATAACCACAATGATTGCAATAAAGTCCCAGCAAATGTTCATCTTGATAAACCGCATTGGTTTCATCACGCTGAGCAAACCAACTATTCACCCTATTTTGATAGTGATCAGCATCTGGCGTATTCGTTTCCTTACGACGCAAGAACATGGTAACAGTATTTGTTCCCGTCTGTCCAAAGGTTCCACTACCAAACTCCGCCAAAGCCACAATATCAAAACATTTCAAGATAATCTCACGAGCATGTGCATGAATTCCATTTCTATTCAAAACAGATACAGGCAAGATGATTCCTGCCACACCACCGCTTTTCATCAGTTGGGCAGCTCGCTCTATGAAGAATGCCTCAATGGCATTGCATTTATCTGTATTTAAATCGTCGTTATACAAAGTATAGTATTTACGCTGCTCCTCCGTCAAAGTATCCAAGAAACCTGAAACAGAATATGGAGGATTGGCCACCAAGACCTCATATTGTCCATCCTTCACATCAGAATGTTTAGCCAAAGCATCAGCATAGACTATCTTGATATCATCTTGTCCATACATAAAAGCCGAAACCTTTGACACTTTCGACAAACGATATTCTTTTTCAATACCAGTGATTCGAGAATAATACTCCTTGAGAGGAATATCCTTGCGATACTTCTCTACAAATTCCTTGATTCTTACAGCATACTCTGTCAAGAAGTGACCTGCTCCGCAAGCATAATCTATAGCCCATGGTATATCCTCATTGTCTCTCACGATATGCTCCAATGGCAAGGAAGACACAAGAAAACGAACAATAGGCATCGGAGTGAAGAACTGTCCCTCACTCTGCTTAATACCCCTGTTCAAAAATCCCTCAAACAAGTCACCCAAGAATTGATTCTGGTTTACCTGATCCGTTTTCAATCGAATGTCTTGAAGCATCTTCACCATCTTCCTAAGCACCACAGCATTCTGACGGAAGAGCTTCTCATTATGCACACTGATAAACGAGAAATCATTATCAGAGAAGAACTTTAAGGCACGGAAATACTCCATGATGGTTTTCTTTGTTGCATCAGGGTCGTTCTTAAATCTCCTAAAAGCCAAATCTATCTGGCTGTTTTCTATATAAGTAACCTCCTCATTCAAGAAACGCATCATACCATCACGATATAATCGCTGCAAACGGTCTTGCAACTGGAAATCATCATCATACGCCGTACCTTTCCAGTAGAAATGCAGGTTTTCTGGATTATTCGTCTCATCTACGACCTTTGCCAAAAACAGGTTGACTAACTTGTCGAAAGCATTTTCACGACCACTCACATTATGCTGACGCAAAATAAGAGCAAACTCATGATACTTCTTTTGAATCTCCTCATTATTCACCTCAGTCAAATCAGCAATGGTATATTTATTCTTGCCAATCTCGTATGGTCTTATATCGTCTTCAAACAATCCCTTTGTATCATAATCGCAGCTATAGGTATCTCGCCAAACACGATAGCGTTGCTTGTCATTCTTATTCTGATAGCTCTGTGCATTCTTGTCCGAATCCAACAAGTCCTGATTGTCTTGAACATTTATCAATTTATACTCTGGCAGGACTTTTCCATCAACAATGTCAGACGTATAAAGGCACAAGAATTTAGTAGCAGGCTCTTGCTGGAAGTAAGAAAACAACTGCGCACCATCATCCAAGGTATCATTCCAAGCTTCGGTAAACTTCGCTCCGCTAGTTTTGCACTCGATGATAAGCAAAGAGTTCTTGTCATCATCATTACCATCAAAGGCATTATCAGAATAAGTGCGAACCCAAATATCAGCATATCCTCCTTTGGAACTATGTCCTAATTTCCAAAGAGGCTCCAACTCTATATGATTAGCATGGTATCCTTTAGACAAAAGACGATCAACACATTCCAACACCACAAGATTCTCGTCTTCACTAAAATTGGAAGTCGTAGAACGAGTGACTGTAATTCCACTATTTTCGTAATATATACGTTCCTTCTCTACATCAACCTGTAAGGGATGCAGAGCCGTGTCGTATTCTTTTGTATAGACATTACCATCTTGGTGAAACCCAAGTAGTTTCAATAGTTCTTTTATTTGTTTCTTTACCATCGGTTCAATTTAAATTCGAGCATTTTTATGCCAAAAAGCTGGATTTGTGCAAAGATACAAAAAGTTTCGGACATAGCGGCTTGTTTCTTGGAAAAAGTGAGAAAAAAGATGAACAAGCCAAAACACACCCGGAAAGATGAAAGGATGAATGACGTACCGATTGTATTAGATTATTTTTTCATTTACGTTTTACGTCTCCCTTCACTTTTCGAGAATCCACTCTGATTATCAGACGTTTGCAGTGAAGGGAGGTACCATGATTGGCAACAAAGTAGCAAGGATGGGATATGAGAGTCACATCTATCCCATTCAGATTGTTTCTACCAAGCTATAAGCGTATGCCTCCTAAGCTGAGGGGGTACGCTCTCGAAGACTGAGTTTCCTCTTCCCCACTCCTGCGATCTTTTCTCTATGCACAAACATATTTCTTACTATAGTGAAACATATGTTCCACTACGCACAAACATATGTTTTACTATAGTCAGAAGTTCGCAGAACTCGAATCCATCACCCAACGCTCTTAGATACAAGTACTTGCATTCCTTGTAACAGCACATGGAAATCCTATCTTTTCATACGCCAAAACTCGAACTGATATACCTACGGCTTAGCTTCCCATGACGCTGGCATCCTCGCTTCCTATGGTGTAGGCATCCAACAAAAGCACCTCCCTTCACTGCAAATACCTGATAATCAATAGAAATTTCCGAAAAGTGAAAGGACACGAGCAACAACTTCAAAAAACAACAAAAAAAAAATACCATTTACTGCACATACTTTCTGCCATTGCAGACGACCCACCATGGTAGTTGGCATCCACACGCTGACCTTGCAAATTATAGAACATCGCCTTAGCGGATGATACCCCTGCAACAGGATGAAGTCGAACACCCGTGGTCTGACTTACCACCCCAACCTTCTCGGAAGAAGCATTGTAATAAGCACCATTCTCAAAATCCAAGTTATTCGTCTGAGGAATCTTGTTGGAATTGAAGATAATATGGGTAGGCTCGAACACACCCTTGTCGATAGACCAGAGATACACATCATTGCCATTGTGAGTACCCACCTTGCTGATATGCTCCATACTGCCAGGCCAACCGGCATACATATTCCCATTAGAGTTCCACACCCAAGCATAGATAGGACCTGCCCAGGAAGACGAGTTCTCGAAATAACAGAAAGTCTTACCTTCCTGCCATGCGTCACTTGCCAACGGTTGCTATAGTCGATACCACCCTGATAATCGTGATACAGACTCTGGTCTTGCCAGAAAGAAGCCACATAGCGCAAGTCGCCATTGGTATGGTTTGCCACCACATCCACAATGACCTTGACACCATATTGATGAGCTTCGCTACAGAGTGCGGTCAGACCCTCCTTGGTTCCCAAACCATTCTCACCCACCTTGTAGTCGTAAGGTTGATAGAGCATATACCATGCAGCACCAGCCGGTTCACGAGGATGAGCTGGCGAAGTTTGTACTGCCGAGAAACCAGCCGCCGCAATGTTAGGCAACTCCTCTTTGATTTGTTCGTACGTCCAGTCAAAACAGTGCAAGATGACACCATCCTGGATATTGTCTTTCAGACCATATTCGTTGTCCGCTGCCCATGCCTGCAGCGACATCAGCAGGCATAGGGTCAGGAACAAATTTCTCACTAAATTCTTCATTCTTCTTTATATAATTAGATATTGTACAAGTAATAGAATAACATCATCTACTTGATGACGAACTTCTTGCCACCAGCTACATAGACACCTGGAGCCAGGATATACTCAGCATCCTCTATATGTGCTACCTCAGCCACCTTCACACCATTCAAGTTGTAAATCTTGACCGTGCCAAAGGTTGCCGTGCCAGAGACCGACTTGATACCCGTGATGACGATATTGTTGTTGAGACCATTGATGTCATAACATTTGCCATTCTCAAACACCAAGTCCTTGGTCTGAACCATCGCATTCGTATTTCCATTGTCAAAGATGATATTCGTAGGAACATCAGTCAGGTCACCATTATACTTCCATTCCCAAATATCCAGTCCCTGGTAAGTCTCGCCAGTCTTCACACAAGCGACACCTGACCAGTCGCCGCCCGTATAGTTTCGATTTCCATTCTTGGAATCCCAGACCCAAGCCTTCACGGTAGTCCAACCAGGCAGCAGAAGTGAAATTATAGTGCAATGGGAAGTCGATGACATGGAAGCCACTAGCCTTGGAATAGTCTGGCTCATGGTATGCCCCATTCACCATAAAAGTATTGTCGCTCTCAGGGGAGTTTGCGTTGTCTGACTCGCAGAGTTTCATCTGATGCGCATCATAACCATCTCCCTCCATGATGACCTGGGAGTCCCAGTAAGAGGCACTGCCATCCCACTTGTCGAGCAAGGTTTGTGGAGCATTCCATGTATAATAGTAGCAAGAGAGGTTGTCCTGGCCACGATAAGTCACGCCACCGAAGCGAGCGCACACCTCACCATACATAAAGAAAGGTGCCTGATTCAAACGCTTGCTCTTATATTTTTCACCAAGTTTGGCAAACTGAGGGATAAGCTCCTTGCAAAATGTCAATCGAGAGATATGACCAGAGGTATCAATACGGAAGCCATCCACACCCATCTTGACAAACTGTCCATAGCAGTTGACAAGATAATGAGCCACAGAGTCGTTTTCGGTATTGAGATCGACACAGTCGCCGGCAATCTGTCCCCACCAACGGTTAGGAAGATCCCAGTTCCAGTTGGCAGCCACATGATGCCAATAGTTGTGAGAATCCTCGTTCTTGCCCTGGGTATTCTTCATCAAGGCTATACGCTTCTTATACTGAGTGTCCACATTGTCGAGATAGTCACTACCGAGTTTATCCTCGTCAGGAATCATACAAGCATTGATGTCACCCTGGTGGTCGAGCTCGGTATCACGGTCGAACATCTTGCAGAGTTTCTCCTCACCGAAGTTGCCGGTATGGTTGAGCACGATGTCGAGGATAATCTTGATGCCCTTGGCATGCGCCTTGTCGATGACACCTTGGAAGTCACCACGCCAACAAGGGTCTTTGGTTGACCTCTGCGCTTCTTGGTTGTCCCAGCAGAGCACGTTGTTACTTGGATCTCCATCATAAAAACGAGTCGTAATCATAAAGTAGATACTCTCGTCTCGGAAGTCAGTACGATTGGATGTAAACACATCCGTAGCAAAAGTTTGCAAGGAGACGAGCATGAGCAATAAGACTGCCCACAGCCTGAAGGTAAATTTCTTCATAAGATGTTTATTAATAAGTTAAGATTATTGTTATTTGAATGGTGCCTGCATCGCTACAGACACCATTCCTAAGTAAAAGATATTTAGTAAAAGTTTCGCATATACAACTATTCCATTTTATTTTACTTTTATCTTTAAGTTGATGTTAAAAACTATCCCATACAGATGTATGACCATTATCAGCTGTAGAGGTCTCCTCAAACCACCAATAGTTATTGCCTTTGGCGCAAGAACCACCATCATCATTTTGGTCTTGTTCAAGACCGCCATTCGTCAAGTTGAAAGAACCTGACCCTGCCAGCATATTGGCATAGAGCATAAAGGATGCTGACTCCGTTTGGGGAGCCATATATTTCTTTTTCATCATCGTCTTATTTTAAGTTACAATATATATTTACTTCACTATGTATTTCTTGCCATGATGGATATAGATGCCACCTGCTATAGGCTGACTTACTCGCTGTCCGCTCAAGGTGTAATAGCTTTCATCCTGGCACTTGCTCTCAGAAGCGATGTGGTCGGCGATTCCCGTAATCGTATTATCTACATCCGCAAAGTCGAACAAGACGGCAGGAATCTTCTTGGCACCTGTTGCCGAGTCATAATCATTGTGGCTTACGCCCAGCCCCATCTTGTCGGCTACAGACTTCTCCACTGGCAAGTAAGCACTGTTGGAATAGAACGAGCCATTGCCGTTTGAAATCCAGAAGCCCATCAAGAAGTCATTGGTATCATAAGATGTCAGAACCTTATTCTCAGGATCGCCCTTTGACGCTCTGAAGAATCCGAAGAGATAATTGCTATAGGTCTTTCCGTTTTCCTCTCGGGTAGTTGGGATGTTCTGGGCGGTGACACAAGTTCTGAGTTGGTTATCTGCATCCACCGTTGGAATATTTTCAGTAGCCTCCTCCATCGGGATTCTCAACAAGTTATAAGAAGTTGCAGATGGAGCATCGATATGCTGACCCACGTTCGACAAAGCCTCTTCATCAGCTTCCTTTACAGCCAAGATAACACCTGCATTTGCTGGAATAACCGTATAATCATTAGCAGTCTGAGCAACCTTGCTCAACTGATACTTGGGCGCATCGACAGTACCAGCACTCTTTACGATAAAGACATCTACACTCTTGTTGCACTTCCATGCTTTCTTGCCACTCCATGTTCTGAAGTATTTGTAATCACCTCTCAAAAGCACGTCGCGAGCGACACCTTTATATGTTACATCTGCCAAATCACGGAGTTCCAAAGTATGGTTTTCCGTGATGGTATAATAATAGGTATATGATGGCTGACCATTCTCTATGGCAGTATTCGTATAGAAACGCACTGTCCAGTTACCAGCAGGACGATTCCAAACAATATGATAATCATCCGCATCATGTCTTGTTTCACTATCAGAATAACAAACCACATTAGGGTCGGCAGCTGTAGCCGCATGACCTGTCAAACTTGCATCTTGATATTTCTTACGAGCCTTGTCACTTTCCTCAGTACTCTCCTCATGCCAGTTCAAGTCAAACTTATGATTAGCAACAAAGCGGAAATACTCCTCTCCCTCATCGGCAGTGGTGACCAAACTCAACTTATAACAGTTTTCATTGGCATCCCAAGTCATATCGGCAGCCGTCGAAGCCCAGTTCCATTCCGTTCCATCCACAGTGCCAGGAATAGCAGAACCCACCATAGATACAGAAGAAATCGTCTCCTTGCCACTATGTTGCTGAACTTGTCCCGTCATGCCTCCATGTTGCGCAGATATATCATTGTTTCCATTATTGAAATTGAACTCCAACACATAATATCCTTCGATGTCCGACATGAAAGTGCCATCATCTGCAGAAATATAATGGTTATTGGCAACATAATCCTTGCCACCACATCCCCACAAGAACAATTTGTTGTAAGTAGGCTTGTCGATGCCATTACGATTAACAGTATAGCCAGAATAGATATGGTTGCTATTTACTCGCTCATTGCTGGCAACCTCATTGGAAATAAAATAGTACTGTTTTCCACTTTGCATATACAAGCCACCATAATACTTTCCTTGGTTGAACGCATCTCTCTCGTCTTTACGAATATTAGAAACAGCCAAAGCCGAGCCATAGCTGTCGGCAGCAATCAGGAACGCCACACGTTTCAAGTCGTTATGCGTGATCGTCCAAGACGAAGGCTTACCATCATTCCCCATCGTGAGCACAACTTGATATGATCCATCTTGACCTGGCGTAAAGTCGTCCTTGCTATCTATTGTACTACGAGTACTCATAGCCCAATAGTTAGAGTATTCAGCCTTTATCTCCGATTCCGTATTTGCCATTAGGTTTCCAGAAACTGACGAATTATTGTCAGGAGCATTATTATTAATAGTATAGATGCTATTAGGACCATAAATAGCAGTAATCTTTCCCAGAGCATCCACACTCATAACTTGTGCATGAGCCGTCAAAGTAGCAGGAATTTCAACTTGATATTGAGATTTACCTGCGGCATCATCAGTTTTCTGTTGGAACTTGAACACAGGAGCATCATAGTTGATGGTAGAGCCATCGTATGCAAAGAAGTTACCTACGAGGTAATAGCCCTCAGTCAATGTACGACCATTCAGAGGATTGGTAGTAGTGTTATTTCCATCACCGCCATTGTCGCCTTTCACTTCGCAAGAAATAGAACGTGTCGTTTCATCTTTGAAAGTAAAAGTGTAAGTTTTGCCAGCCTCCATATTGACAATGAAATAATAATCACCTCGAGGATCAGTATTGTAGCAATCATTACTTACAGTATAAGGGCTAGTAGCCAACAAATCTGTCTTATCTGTGTAAGGACAAATTTCATTGTCCCATTTACTGTTGTTAGCTACGCCATAGAAACGGCAACGAAACTCGCCCGTTTTCTCACTGGTGTAATCAAGTGTGTAAATGTTGTTCCCTTGGGATGTGAATTCTTTTTCTGTTCCTTCCCATGCGCCGCTATCAAAATTGCCATGCATGTAGATGACCAAATCGGCTAAGGCAGTCTGCGGCAGAGCCAAGATAGTCAGAACCGCAATCATAAGTACGTAAAACCTTCTCATCTTTTATCAGTATTTAAAAATTAAGTATTTAAGTTTTTATATAAATAATAAGTTAAGTATAATCTGCAATGAAGTTGTTGATATTCGTCTAAGTTTACCAGGTAGAGCACATCACTTGCTCCAAGGCGAGCGACACTTGGGCCATGCATAACACAGCAAGTCTTCCGAGAAGGAATCTCCACTTGCAGGAGTTACCGCCACACATTCCGAGTTGGGAGCCTCATCGGTAGGTTCGGAACTCTCCACGAACGCATCATACAGACTGATGTGATTCGACAGGCATAGATATGCTAATACTGCCACTATCAATAAAATCTGTTTCATCTTCTTATTGTTTAATATAAGTATTTAAGTTTACGTCTTGTTCTGTTGTTTATTCAAGTTTACGGCGGCAAAGATAACCATTAAATTTCATACGTTTGTAATCGGGGGGGGCGATTTTTGCACTTCCTGTTGTGCAAACGTTTTCACCGAAAGAGGAAATATAGGATAAACAAAGCGGCGTATTTCTGAGTGATTCAGAAATACGCCGCCGGACACAAAACAATCATTTATTACCTAAAAAGTAACTGACATCCATAACTAATACAAACCGGAGCTACATAAAACTATTCGCATAAAACTTTCAAAAACCTTCTCATCTATGAAATCAAAATTCAATCTAAAACCTAAATAACCTATGAAACCTTTCATCTATGAACCTAAATGTAGAATCTATGAATCAAAATTATCTTTACTTATATGATATACTTGTATTTCCATGCTTTATCCAACATTCTTCTTTTCGACTGCAAAAGTAATATGGACCTCGCTTACTTGCAATAAAAAGATGCATTTTCTTACATTTTTTATTGTGCAAGCGTTTGCACAGACAGCCCAGCATTGGAGGTTGCTCATTTCTTATACCTTATTATATATAATATAAATGGGCAAAGAAAGAATAACAATTTGCTTAGGTTTCACCGATATACAAAAGCAAAATGAAAGCAAAAGGGCACACTAAGCTACACAACGACACCGAAGCAAAAGTGCAGAATATCATTTTATCATATCAATATACATATTGCTTACAATTTACAAGCAAACAAGGCTTTAGTACTTACAATCTGAAACAGAACGAAAAAATATAGATTATTTTTGCAGATTACCGCTTGCATATTCCGACAAATTGTTGTACTTTTGCAACCGAAATCAAACAAATAGTTATTGTTTCCTAAGATTACATGGCAAAACGTCAGTTTTCGAGAAACATAACTAAAAAGAACACTCTCTGATGAGAGCAAGTCAAACTTAACAACAATAGAGATATGAGAACAAAAGTTCATTTCACCAAGATGCAAGGGGCTGGCAATGACTACATCTATGTAGATACCACATTGTACAACATCCCCGACCCTGAGAAAGCAGCCATTGCCTGGAGTGCTTATCACACAGGAATCGGAAGCGACGGACTGGTTCTCATCGGAAAGCCACAAGATGGCAGAAGAGCCGACTACTCCATGCGTATCTTCAACGCAGACGGTTCGGAAGCGATGATGTGTGGCAACGCAAGCCGTTGTATCGGCAAATATCTATACGAGAAAGGTTTGACCCGAAAAGACACCATCCGACTGGAGACTCTTTCGGGCATCAAGATACTGAGATTGCACATTCAGGACAACGGCAAGGTGGTAGATTCCGTCACGGTTGACATGCTTCAACCAAAGCTAGAGAATAAAGAGCAATTTGTTCCTATTGAGGAATCAACCCGAACCACCGAGGATGACATCAAACAAGTAACGCTGGAGGCAGACGGAAGAAAATTTGAAGGAACCTACGTCTGCATGGGAAATCCCCACTTTGTTACCTTCGTGGATGACATCGACACCATCGACATCGCCCACTACGGCAAGATACTAGAGAGAGACAGTACTTTCCCACAGCGTTGCAACATAGAGTTCGCACAAATTACAAAGACTGACATAATTCGAACGAGAGTTTGGGAGAGAGGAAGCGGCATCACCATGGCATGTGGAACTGGAGCTTGCGCTACAGCCACAGCCGCCGCTATCACCCACCGAGCCAGTCGTGAAAGCGACATCGTCATGGATGGAGGCACGCTCCACATCGAATATCGGGAAGCCGACAACCACGTCTATATGACCGGTCCTGCGGCATTTGTGTTTGACGGAGAAATCAATCTTCCATAAAAAGAGGCAAGACAAGAGTTTTTTCAATTCGTTCTTCACTCTTCACTTAAATATTGGCAAACTTAAATAATAAATAGGTCTTGGAAGGATAACAGAAGAGACCGCAATAAAAGGAGAACAACAATATGGCATTAGTAAATGAACATTTCCTGAAGTTGGCTAGCAACTACTTGTTTGCCGACATCGCAAAGAAGGTAAACGCCTACAAGATTGCCCATCCAAAGCAACGTGTGATTAGCTTGGGCATCGGCGACGTAACACAGCCCCTCTGCCCTGCCGTCATCAAGGCGATGCACAAGGCGGTGGATGAAATGTCTATTCAGGCATCCTTCCGTGGCTATGGTCCAGAAAGAGGTTACGACTTCCTTCGCGAGGCTATCATCAAGAACGACTTCCTGCCACGTGGCATCCACCTGGACCCTAACGAGGTGTTTGTGAATGATGGAGCCAAGAGCGACACAGGAAACATCCAGGAGATTTTGAGATGGGACAACAACATCGGCGTAACCGACCCTATCTATCCTGTTTACATCGACAGCAACGTAATGATAGGTAGAGCGGGAGTCTTCGAGAATGGCAAGTGGAGCAATGTCACCTATATGCCATGCGACGAGGGAAACAACTTCACTCCTCAGATTCCAGACCACCGTGTAGATATGATCTACCTCTGTTATCCAAACAACCCTACGGGTACGGTCATCACCAAGGAAGAGCTTCGCAAGTGGGTGAACTACGCTGTCAAGAACGAGAGCATCATCCTTTACGATGCTGCCTACGAGGCATACATCCAAGACCCAGAGATTCCTCACTCCATCTACGAGATTCGTGGAGCGAGAAAGGTAGCGATAGAGTTCCACAGTTATTCGAAGACCGCTGGTTTCACAGGCGTTCGTTGTGGTTACACCATCGTTCCTAAGGACTTGAAGGCGAAGACCTTGTCTGGAGAAGAGGTAGCACTCAACCCTATTTGGGATCGTCGCCAATGCACCAAGTTCAATGGCACCAGCTACATCTCCCAACGAGCTGCCGAAGCCATCTACACCCCTGAGGGCAAGGAACAGGTGAAGGCTACCATCAACTACTATATGGAGAACGCTCGCATCATGAGAGAGCAACTCAAGAAGTTGGGCTTGCGAGTTTATGGTGGTGAGAACGCCCCATACTTGTGGGTGAAGACACCAAACAACACGCCAAGTTGGAAGTTCTTCGAAGAGATGCTCTATGGAGCCAGCGTAGTCTGCACCCCAGGTGTCGGCTTCGGTCCATCGGGCGAAGGTTACATCCGCCTCACCGCCTTTGGCGAGCGAGAAGATTGCATAGAAGCAATGGAAAGAATCGCCAAGTGGCTGGGCAAATAACTCAACACTTAACATTGAACATTTAACATTAAAATATAAAGGTATGAGCAACTTAAGATTTCAAGCTGTTGCAGAGGCTTCTAAGAGAAAGCCTGTAGAAGTGGCTGCTCCAAGTGAGCGACCAAGTGAATTCTTTGGTAAGAAAGTATTCAACCGCCAGAAGATGTACAAGTATCTTCCTGCCGATGTCTACGAGAAACTCGTAGACGTTATCGACAATGGCGCACGTCTCGACCGTAACATCGCCGACGCCGTAGCCAAGGGCATCAAGCAGTGGGCAGACGAGAACGGGGTAACACACTACACACACTGGTTCCAGCCATTGACCGAGGGTACTGCCGAGAAGCACGATGCCTTCATCGAGCATGATGGCAAGGGCGGTATGATAGAGGAATTTTCAGGTAAGTTGCTCGTACAGCAGGAGCCTGACGCATCTTCTTTCCCATCTGGTGGTATCCGTTCTACCTTCGAGGCACGTGGTTACTCTGCATGGGATCCAACATCTCCTGTGTTCATCATCGACGATACACTCTGTATTCCTACAGTCTTTATCTCATATACCGGTGAGGCTCTTGACTACAAGGCTCCATTGCTCCGTGCATTGCACGCAGTAAACGTGGCAGCCACAGACGTTTGCCACTACTTCAACCCAGATGTAAAGAAGGTTATCTCTAACCTCGGTTGGGAGCAGGAGTACTTCTTGGTAGACGAGTCATTATACGCCGCACGTCCTGACTTGATGCTGACAGGTCGCACCTTGATGGGTCACGACTCAGCCAAGAACCAGCAGATGGACGACCACTACTTCGGCGCCATCCCAGAGCGTGTCCAGGCTTTCATGAAAGACTTAGAGGTTCAGGCTCTTGAGCTTGGCATCCCTTGCAAGACTCGCCACAACGAGGTAGCACCTAACCAGTTTGAGCTCGCCCCAATCTTCGAGGAGACCAACCTTGCCGTTGACCACAACATGCTCTTGATGAGCTTGATGAAGAAGGTGGCTCGCCATCACGGTTTCCGTGTACTTCTTCACGAGAAACCATTCGCAGGCATCAACGGTTCTGGTAAGCACAACAACTGGAGTCTTTCTACCGATACAGGCATCCTGCTCCATGGTCCAGGCAAGACACCAGAGGACAACCTCCGCTTCGTAGTCTTCATCACCGAGACCTTGATGGGTGTATACAAGCACAACGGTTTGCTCAAGGCTTCCATCATGAGTGCAACCAACGCACATCGTCTTGGCGCCAACGAGGCACCTCCAGCAATCATCTCTTCATTCCTCGGCAAGCAGCTCACCGACCTCCTCGACCACATCGAGAAAGCCGACAAGAAGGATCTCTTCACCGTGGCTGGCAAGCAGGGCATGAAGCTCGACATCCCAGAGATTCCAGAGTTGATGATTGATAACACCGACCGTAACCGTACATCACCATTCGCCTTCACCGGCAACCGTTTCGAGTTCCGTGCCGTAGGTTCAGAGGCTAACTGTGCATCAGCAATGATCGTATTGAACACAGCCGTAGCTGAGGCTTTGACCGACTTCAAGAAGCGTGTGGATGAGTTGATTGCCAAGGGTGAGGACAAGACATCTGCCATCATCGACATCGTTCGTCAGGACATCAAGGCTTGCAAGCCTATCCGTTTCGACGGCAATGGTTACAGCGATGAGTGGGTAGAGGAAGCAGCTAAGCGTGGTTTGGATTGCGAGAAGAGCTGTCCTAAGATTTTTGAGCGTTACTTGGACCCTGCATCTATCAAGATGTTTGAGGACATGGGCGTGATGAAGAAGAACGAGTTGGAAGCTCGCAACGAGGTGAAATGGGAGACCTACACCAAGAAGATTCAGATTGAGGCTCGTGTGATGGGCGACCTGAGCATGAACCACATCATCCCTGTGGCTACTCACTATCAGAGCCAGTTGGCTAAGAATGTAGAGAACATGATTGACATCTTCGGCGATGAGGAAGGCAAGGCTCTCACAGCTCGTAACATCAAGATTATCAAGAAGATTGCCGAGCGCACCCAGTTGATAGAGACAGGTGTAGAGGAGTTGGTAAATGCCCGCAAGGTAGCCAACAAGATAGAGAGCGAGCACGACAAGGCGATTGCTTATCACGACACCGTAGCTCCAAAGATGGAGGAGATCCGTTATCAGATCGACAAGTTGGAGTTAACCGTAGCCGATGAGCTTTGGACATTGCCTAAGTATCGTGAGCTCCTGTTCATTAGATAAACATACAAAGCTCATAGCATAAAATGAGCTACTCTTCATCAGATATAACAAAAACGATCAATCTATTTCTTTTATTGGTTGTTTAAGTTTGCGCGGAGTGTGGTTGTGAAATCACGCTCCGCTTTTTATATTTCTACATTTCAAGCAGTTATAGATATTTTTATATCACACAATTTGTATTTTGACAATTATTTTCTATACTTCAACGTATGAAAAAGAGGGCTTACCCACGTAAATCACCCTAAACGTAAACTCACGTAAATTACGACTCTCTATTCTGCATGTAAATGCCAGCACTTGTCACTTCCAAAGTATATCAATTGCTGTTTCTTCATTTTTGCAATTATATTACCAATTTTGTCTATTTTCTTCTTATCATCAGAATGTTATACTATTGAGGTAGCTATAACTCTCCAACAGCCATTTTCATGGCGTGTTATATACCCCTTCTCTACCATTCGCTTTACTAATTTCTGAACAGCAGAGGTATTGATACCTAATGAAGTTGTCAATTCCGCATAAGTAATATTGGGGGCATTCCGCATCATTCGCAAAATTCGTGCTGTATTCTTACTTTTAGTCGTAATAATTTCACCATCATACCACCAAATATCTTCATCTTTGCGAGTTACAAAATCAATGTCTGTTTGAATTTCCTTCGCTACTAGTCTTTCAAAATATTTCAAAAAGCTTCCTATCTGCTTGATAGTGGCATGCGCACCAACAGAAGGTAGTGCACCTACAACCATATCTGTTTGATGCAGAGCCTCTATATATTCTTGCTTCTTTCTGCTTCGTACAACGATCATTGGCCAACCATGTCGAGAAAGAATATAGTTTACCATTAACCCAAGTTTGACACTTTAGGGAAATTTTCATAAATTTTCGACCTGTTTT
>SAMEA104315437__coassemble_265_pt1 | contig 35915 bp, 30 predicted proteins | sample SAMEA104315437__metabat2_high_PE_043 | metagenome-assembled genome bin SAMEA104315437 (sample SAMEA104315437) | gut metagenome | biome: Monkey gut; feature: monkey-associated habitat; material: faeces | place: China | collected 2013 | reverse complement strand
AATTTCAATCCTCAGAACAACTTGTTTAGAATTTCAATCCTCAGAACAACTTGTTTAGAATTTCAATCCTCAGAACAACTTGTTGGAATCTCAATCCTCAGAACAGCCTTGGTGGAGTCTTGAATCTTACAGAGTTCCGATGTTCGTTCGCCCACGATCCAGAGAATTTTTCCTGATGCATCAGCCAAGATGAGCTGCCTTTCTTTTTCAAAGAGGTTTTTCTTCTTGTCTGTGAGGAAGTCGCTTACCAATTTCTTTCCCTTCATGCCGAAAGGATGGAAGACGTCTCCCTCTTGTACTTGTCTTAGAACCAACGGGAATGCAATCTTTTCGGCGTCGAGCGTTATGACATATTTCTCCTTGCTCGGCACGAAGTCCTCTTGTCTTTCTTCAACTTTCACTCTGATTTTTTGCTCCTTTCCATCAGCGGAACAGAAAACATAGTTGCCGCTTTCGGGCATCTTGACGCTTTTGAAATGGCTTTCCGATAGCTTTTCTACAAGCAGGTTCTCCCGGTCGATGAGAAGACGGTGAGAGGCAGACTTCCAAGTCTTGCCCACGTTATGGATGGATTCCAAAATCTCTTGGATTATTTTTCCCGTGAATCCGAATGGGGAAAGGGCGTAGTATAAGGCATATTCGCTGCTGCTTTGGTATAGAACCCAGTCTTTGCTGATTTTCTTGCTGCCGTCTTCTACCTTTGTTTCAGAAATGCAGTTTCCATTCTTCTTATTTCTATCATCCTTTGATGAATCATGGAAAACTTCATTTTCATTATTTCTATCATCCTTTGATGAATCATGGAAAATTTCATTTTCATTATTTCTATCATCCTTTGAGAAATCTGTAGAAACCTTTTTTTTAGCCCCCTCAATATCCTTTGTGTTTTTTAGAGATTCCGCAAAGTAGGAATCCAAGGTCTTGAGGGCTCCTTCCACGTACCTCGCAGTGGCGGCGATATTGTTGCAGACGGCAGGATTGATTTCCTTCAGCATCGGGATGATGTTGAGGCGAATCTTGTTTCTCACCACATCATCCACGAGATTGGTGCTGTCGGTGACGTATTCCTGGTTCTTCTCCGCGAGAAATTCCAAAATGGCTTTTCTGTCGATGCAGAGAAGGGGACGAAGGATAAAGCCATTCTTCGGTGAAATGCCCGTAAGTCCTTGCAAACCAGTACCTCTGATGAGGTTGATGAGCACAGTCTCCACACTGTCGTCTTGGTGATGAGCCACACAGATGCCATCAGCCTCCACATCCTTTCTCAACTGCTCGAAGTAGTTGTACCTCAGGTTGCGTGCCGCCAACTCGATGCTCTCCTTGTGCAACTCGGCGTAGGTGTGGGTGTCGAAGTGGATGCGATGGAGGGGGATGTCGAGTTGCTGGCAGAGATGGGCGCAGAATAGTTCATCCCTGTCAGATTCCTCGCCTCGTAAGTGGAAGTTGCAGTGGCACGCCTCTATCTGATACCCTAACTCATGCAGGGTCAAGAGCAGTGCCACGCTGTCGGCTCCACCCGACAGTGCGACGAGATATTTTCCGTCAGACCGCAAGAGTTGGTTCTTTCGGATGAAATCTTGGATTTTCTTTATAAAGTTCATCTGTTGATCTTCTTTACCATTTCAGCTCCTTCACGAGGAGTATTGTCTTCATGAGGAGTATTGCCTCTATGAGGAGTATTGTCTTCATGAGGAGTATTTCCTTCATGAGGAGTATTACCTTCATGAGGAGTGCTATAAGATAGTTGTTTCTTCTGCTTATCCTCTTTTGTGCGAGGAGCTTCTGGCAGAAGTGTTAATTATCCGAGTTTCCTTAAAGTGTCTTGAGGAATTCCTCGGCTCTCTCCAAGTCCTGGGGCGTGTCGATTCCTACGGTTTCGACATCAGTGGTTCCTACCTTGATCTTGTATCCGTTCTGCAACCATCTGAGTTGCTCCAAGCTCTCTGCAATCTCCAAGGAACTCTGTGGCAGCTGTGTCACCTCACGGAGTACCTCCTTGCGATAGGCGTAGATGCCGAGGTGCTTGAGGAAAGGGTAGTGGTCGAGCCATTCTCCCTTCTCTTTCCCTCTTACGAATGGGATGATGCTGCGAGAGAAATACATGGCGAAGCCCATGTTGTCGACGACAATCTTCGGACTGTTTGGGTTCTCCACGGCATCCATGCTCGTGAATGCCTTTCCCAAGGTCGCAATCTGCGTGCTCTCGTCATCGAAGCAATGGCAGATGGTCTCCAACTGGCTCTTTGCCACGAAAGGCTCATCGCCCTGTACATTGACGATGACATCCCAGTCGCCACCGATTTTCTCGATGGCTTCCTCGATGCGGTCGGTGCCACTCTTGTGGTCGGTGCGGGTCATCACCGCCTTGCCACCGAAGGCGATGACGGCATCATAGATGCGCTGGTCGTCTGTGGCAACGTAAGCTTCTTCCAAAGAAGCGGCTACTTTCTCGTAAACGTGCTGAATGACTGGTTTGCCACCCAACATTGCTAAAGGCTTGCCTGGAAAACGAGTGGAGGCATAGCGAGCTGGTATAATTCCAATGAATTTCATATCGTTCTTTATATTTTTATTTTTAATTTTATCTTACTATTTTAAGTGAATATGCTTTAATCTTCTTCGAAATTGACTTTAGTCTGCTTCAAGCAGGCTTCAATCTTCCTCGAAAGCAGGCTTCAATCTTCCTCGAAAACAGGCTTCAATCTTCTTCGAAAGCAGGCTTCAATCTTCTTCGAAAGCAGGCTTCAATCTTCTTCGAAGCAGGCTCCATTCTTCTTCGAAGCATTCTTCATTCGAATAGTCCTGGTGCTTTTTTGATTTCCTTGATGAAAATCTCACCATATTTCTGTTTCTTGAAGTCGCCGATGCCGTGGATGAGACCGAATTGCTCCATCGTCTTCGGTTTCACCTGTGCCAACTCCTGCAAAGTCTGGTCCGACATAATAATATAAGGTGGAAAACCTTGTTCGTCAGCCAACTTCTTGCGGAGCTTGCGAAGTCTCTCGAACAGCTCCTGGTTGGAAGACCTTGAGGAGGAAGACGAGATCTGCACTCTCCGGGCATGTACCACTGGCGTCTCGTCCTTGCGTTGCACCACAGCCAACTGCACTTGGTGCTCGCCCTTGAGTACTTTCCATCCCAAAGGCGTCACCTTCATCACGTTGTGCTCATTGTAGGCTATCTCGAAGAACCCCATCTGCATCATCTGCAAGAGATAGTCCTGCCAGTCCTTCACGCTCACGTCCCTTCCCACGCCATAAGTCTTCAACTCGTTGTAGTGGTTCTTAAACATGGCTGGCGTGCTCATGCCTCTCAGCACTTCTATGCACTGGCCGACATGCACTTTCTCGTTGGTCCTGACGATGGCGCTGAGTGCCTTCTGCGCCAGGATGGTGCCATCGAAGGTACGGGGTGGATGGGCGCAGACGTCGCAGTGCCCACAGTTCTTTTCCGATGTCTCGCCGAAATAGTTGAGCAGGATGCGTCTTCTGCACACCCTCGACTCAGCGTATTCCTGCATCCTTCGCAGCTTTTCGAGGTTCACCTCTCGCTGTCCGCTGTCCTCGGCAAAACTCTTGAGTTGGATGATGTCGGCGATGGAGTAGAAGAGCACGGTGTCGGCGGGAGCGCCATCTCTGCCGGCACGCCCAATCTCCTGGTAGAAACTCTCGATGCTCTTCGGCAAGTTGTAGTGGATGACCCATCTCACGTTGCTCTTGTCGATGCCCATTCCGAAGGCGATGGTGGCGCATACCACCTGTATCTGGTCCATCTTGAACCGTTCTTGCACCGATGCCCTTTCCTCGCTCGAAAGTCCGGCGTGGTAGGCGGCGGCATTGAGGCCTTTCTTCTTCAGCTCCTCCGTCACCATCTCCGTGTTCTTGCGTGACAGGCAGTAGATGATGCCCGCCTCGTTTCTGCGGGCGGCGATGAAGCGATAGATGAATCTCAGCTTCTCTGCCTTCGTGCTCTCTCGCCTCACCGCAAGACTCAGGTTGGGGCGGTCGAAACTGCTGATGAAGGTCTTGCCGTTCAGGTGCAGCTGGTTCACGATGTCCTGACGGGTAATCTTGTCGGCGGTGGCGGTGAGTGCCATCACGGGGATGCCTTGGAACTTCTCGTGCAGAAGTCCCAATTGCGAGTATTCCGGTCGGAAGTCGTGGCCCCATTGGCTGATGCAATGCGCCTCGTCTACCGCGAAGAGTGAAATCTTGATGTTGCTGAATAAGAAAGGTATCTCGCTGATCAGTTTCTCTGGGGATACATAGATGATTTTCAGGTCGCCCGCCATGCATCGGCGTCGGATGATGGTTTCGCTTACCATGTCGTTTCCGCTGTTGAGGGCTTCCGCGGCGATACCATTTGCCTTGAGCGCCTCCACCTGGTCGTGCATCAAACTGATGAGTGGGGAAATGACGACCGCCGTACCAGGCAATGCCAATGCTGGAACCTGATAGCAAATGCTCTTGCCACCACCCGTAGGCATCAGTACGAGGCAGTCGTTGCCCTGCATGACTTCTCTGATGATTTCTTCCTGATTCGCACGGAAGGAATCATATCCAAAATAGTTTTTTAAAATCTCGTTTATTTGCATTTCGCATCATTTTCGGGCAAAGTTACATATTTTTTGGCAAAGGCTCGACTTTTTTGTCAAAAAAGTGTCTATTTATTTGAATATTTCATAGAAAGTTACTACTTTTGCATCTGAAAGAAATGATTTTGAGGGCTTTTGCCTTAAGAAATTGCTTTTCGTATAATCTCAGATTTGACATGTAATCTCAGATTTGACATGAAATCTCAGATTTGACATGAAATCTCATTTAATTTGAGTTTTAATTGAATCATAGTTAATGGAATCATAATTCGAAATGACAATGGACAATCATAATGAGCCGTTCGCATATTCTGACGAACGATTTGCCGACTTGCAGATGCTGCGTTATCGGTTGAATGGGTTTGAGGACTTATCTCTCAAACAGCAACTTTATATCTACTGTTTGTCTAAGGCTACCTTGATGGGTCGTGACATCACGTTCGACCAGCAGGGCAAGTTCAATCTTCGCATTCGCAAGACCTTGGAGGCTATCTATCTCAACTATCAAGGCGACCGCCTGGCGGATGACTTCAAGGCCATGGAGGTGTACCTCAAGCGTGTCTGGTTCTCAAGCGGCATCTATCATCATTATGGTTGCGAGAAATTCAAACCAGGCTTTACAGAGGAGTTCTTCTATGATGCCGTCGGACAGTTGGCTGACGACTATCTTCCCTTGAAGCGAGGTGAGACGAAGGAGGACTTGCTCGACCAGTTGGTGCCTGTGATTTTCGACGAGACCGTGCTGCCTAAGCGTGTGAACCAAACCGATGGCGAAGACCTCGTCGCTACCTCCGCCTGCAATTTCTATGAGGACGTCAGCCAAGAGGAGGTGGAGCGATTCTATGCCAAGCAGAAGAATCCTGATGATGCCACACCACCGATGTATGGCTTGAACACCAAGCTCATCAAGCGTAATGGCGAGATGGTGGAGCTGCCTTGGATCGAGGAGGGCATGTATGGCGCTGCCATCAAGGAAATCGTGGCGTGGCTCCTGAAGGCTCAGAAATTCGCCGAGAACGAGCAGCAGGCACATGTCATCGACTTGCTCGTCAAATACTACCGCACTGGTAACTTGGCTGACTTCGACAAGTACAGCATCGCCTGGGTGGGACAGCACGAGGGCATGGTAGACTTCATCAATGGATTCATCGAGGTCTATGGCGACCCGCTCGGCTTGAAAGGCACCTGGGAGGGCATCGTGGAATACAAGGACATGGAGGCCACCCGCCGTACCCAGACCATCAGCCAGAACGCACAGTGGTTTGAGGACCATTCGCCTGTGGACCCTCGTTTCCGCAAGCCAGAGGTGAAGGGCGTCACTGCCAATGTCATCTGTGCGGCGATGCTCGGAGGCGATGAGTATCCGGCTTCTGCCATCGGCATCAACCTGCCTAACTCCAACTGGATTCGTGAGGTGCATGGCTCCAAGAGCGTCACCATCGGCAACCTGACCGAGGCTTACAACAAGGCAGCCCAGGGCAATGGCTTCCGTGACGAGTTTGTCATCGACCCTTCTACCATAGAACTCATCAATCAGTATGGCGACATCACCGACGACCTCCATACCGACCTCCACGAATGTCTCGGCCATGGCAGTGGACAGCTGCTCCCTGGCACCGACTCAGATGCGCTCAAGGCATACGGCAACACGATGGAGGAGGCCCGTGCCGACCTCTTCGGACTCTACTATATCGCCGACCACAAACTCGTGGAGCTCGGCCTGACTCCTAACGACGAGGCTTACAAGGCGCAGTACTACACCTATCTGATGAATGGCTTGCTCACCCAGTGCATCCGCATCAAGGAGGGCGACCAGATAGAGGAGGCCCACATGCGCAACCGTGCCTTGATAGCCAACTGGACCTTGGAGCATTATCCTGCCGCCATCCAATTGGTGAAGAGCGAGGGCAAAACCTATCTTCATGTTTCTGATTATCCTCAGCTCCGCACGGCTTTCGCTGAGTTGCTCGCCGAGGTGCAGCGCATCAAGAGCGAGGGCGATTTCGAGGCTGCCCGTGAGATGGTGGAAAAATATGCCGTGCATCTCGATGCCACCTTGCACCATGAGATATTGGAGCGATACAAGAAACTCAACCTCGCTCCTTACAAGGGATTCATCAATCCTTGGATGAAGTTGGAGTACGATGAGGGTGGAAATGTTTCTCGTGTGGTGTTGGATTACACGGAAAGCTATGAGCATCAGATGCTTCGATATTCCGAGGAATACGCTACGTTGTGATGTTTTTTTGGGGGCACACGGAACAACTCACTGATTTTTATGCGTGCTTGGATTTTGAAAGATTTCTCATTTTGATTTGATGGGATTTCTGAGTCGAGGATCTGAGGAAAAAGAAGGTTGTTTGATTTCATTTAGTAACTGAGAGAAAATGATAGATAATAAAGACGAGCAATTTCCGATAGTGGATGAGATGGGCAATATCTTGGGAGCCATCAGCCGTGGGCATGCCCATGATGGTTGCAAGATATTGCATCCGGTCGTCCATCTACACCTTTTTAATAATAAGGGAGACTTGTATCTCCAGCACCGCCCGGCTTGGAAGGACATCCAACCCGACAAGTGGGACACGGCGTGTGGCGGACATGTCGACTTGGGAGAAAGTGTGGAGCAAGCCTTGCACCGAGAGGTAAGGGAGGAGTTGGGTATTACCGATTTCGAACCTGTCTCGATGGGACATTATGTTTTCGAGAGCAAACGTGAGAAGGAATTGGTGTATGTTCATCGTTGTGTTTACGATGGCGAGGTAAAGCCAAGCGAGGATGAATTGGCTGGTGGCAGATTCTGGAGCCGACAGGAAATCCTCGATAATATGGGGAAGGATGTTTTCACCCCGAATTTCGAGAATGAGTTCAAGAAATTTTTCTTAGTTTGCTGATTAAGAAAAACGTAACCTCGGATAAGGTTCCGGCATTTCCTTATAAAAAAATAATCCCGGTAGGGGCTTTCACAAGCCAACCTACCGGGTCTTTCCCCAATGTGTCCGAAAATATATGCTATTTCTTTGTTTAAAAACTTTGTCTTATTTCGCAGACTCGAACTCGCGCAAGAAGCGGGTGTCGTTCTCTGAGAACAAGCGCAAGTCGCTCACACGATACTTCAAGTTGGTGATACGCTCCACGCCCATACCGAAGGCATAGCCAGTGTAAACGTTGCTGTCGATGCCGCAAGCCTCCAAGTCGTGAGGGTCTACCATGCCGCAACCCAAGATTTCTACCCAGCCTGTGTGCTTGCAGAAGTTACAGCCCTTGCCGCCACAGATGTTGCAAGAGATGTCCATCTCGGCACTTGGCTCTGTGAATGGGAAGTAGCTTGGGCGCAAGCGAATCTTGGTGTCGGCGCCAAACATCTCGCGAGCGAAGGTCAGCAATACCTGCTTCAAGTCGGTGAAGCTTACGTTCTTGTCCACATACAAACCCTCTACCTGGTGGAAGAAGCAGTGAGCACGGGCGCTGATGGCCTCGTTGCGGTATACACGTCCTGGGCAGAGCACACGGATAGGTGGCTCATGGGTCTCCATGTAGTGAGCCTCGTCGCCAGAGGTGTGGCTGCGGAGAAGGATGTTCTTCGTCACGTCGTTAGGGTCGCTCTGCTCGATGAAGAAGGTGTCCTGCATGTCGCGGGCTGGATGGTCGGCAGCGAAGTTGAGCATGGTGAACACATGCTTGTCGTCATCAACCTCAGGACCATGATATAGGGTAAAGCCCATGCGAGAGAAAATGTCGATGATCTGGTTCTTGACTACTGTCAATGGGTGACGGGTGCCAAGTGCCACAGGGTAAGGAGTACGGGTCAAGTCGAGGTCGTCGTTTGAGTCCTTGGCTTCCTCCATCTGCTCCTTCAGGGCGTTGATCTTCTCCTGAGCGGTTTGCTTCAATTCATTGATTTTGATACCCACCTCTTTCTTCTGGTCGGCTGGCACATTGCGGAAGTCGGCCATCAAGGCGTTGATCTCACCTTTTTTGCTGAGATACTTGATGCGAAGTTGCTCCACCTCTTCTGCGTTCTGGGCAGACAAAGCGTTCACTTCCTTCAAAAGTTCGTCTATTTTTTCTAACAACATAATCTTAAATTATCTATTTTGAGTGCAAAGATAACATTTTTTGATTAAATATTGAAATATCTCAAAAGAAAGTTGTAATTTTGCATGGAAAATTTGAGAAATTTATAAGTTTATGAAGAAACTTTCTTTTTTATCAGTGTTAATGTCGGTCATTACCATCCTCTGTTTTACCGCTGCTGGATGTACCGACAAGAAGCCTGCACAGGTAAATGATTCTACTGGTGTCGACTCTGCCGTCACCGATACCCAGGCTATTGATTCTACCGAGAAGCTGATCGAGGAGACGCCGATGCCTAAGGCCGCCGATGAGCTTTTCGATGACTTTATTTTCAATTTCGCTGCCAACCGCAAGTTGCAGCTCAAGCGTATCCATTTCCCTCTTCCTGTCTACCAAAACGACAAGTGGAAGAAGTCCATCAACAAGAATCAGTGGAAGATCGAGCACTTTTTCATGCGTCAGGATTACTATACCTTGATTTTTGACAATGCCAAGCAGATGGACCTTGTGAAGGATACCACCGTTAGCCATGTGGTCATCGAAAAGGTGTTCTATGCCAAGAAGACCGTGCAGCAGTTCCTCTTCAACCGCATCAATGGTGAGTGGATGATGACTTCCATCAACTACAAGCCGATGTATACCAACAGCAATGCCAGCTTCTTGAAGTTCTACGGCAGGTTCGCCACCGACTCGCTTTACCAGGCTGAGCACTTGCACAACCCAGTGAAGTTCACGGGGCCTGACCCTGACGATGACTTCAGCACGATGACGGGCGACATCGAGCCTGAAACCTGGCCTGCCTTCGCTCCCCAGCTCCCTCATGGCATGATCTACAATGTCATCTATGGTCAGAAGTACACGGGTGGCAACCAGAAAATCTTCGTCATCCGTGGCATCGCCAATGGCTTGGAGACCGAGCTAACCTTCAAGAAGATAGGAGGGGAGTGGATGCTCACCAAACTGAATATGTAAATTATTTATAAATAGGTAAAACTTCACCTTATGAAAGATTTTCGCAATTACAGCCTCTTGGCTCACAATACGTTTGGAATAGATGCTCGTTGCAGCCGTTTCATAGAGTACGCTTCCGTGGAGGAGGCACAGCAGGTGGTCGCTTCCCTGACGGATGCCGACCAGCCTCTGCTCATACTTGGCGGTGGCAGCAACCTCTTGCTCACGGGCGACTACCAGGGCACCGTGCTGCATTCTGCCATCAAGGGAATCAAGGTTCTTGAGGGTTCCTCTTTGCCGACTTCAAATATTCCCATAGACAACGGACTGGATGCGTTTTCTGGTGATGATGGGTCAGCTCCAGAGTTTCATTCAGACAGCGTTTTCCTTGTATGTGGCAGTGGCGAGGTTTTCGACGATGTGGTGGCTTACTGCGTGGAGCATGGCTACCATGGTGCCGAGAACCTCAGCATCATCCCAGGTGAGGTGGGGGCGAGTGCCGTACAGAACATCGGGGCGTATGGTGTCGAGGCGAAGGACATCATATATAAGGTGGAAGCCGTGGAGATTGCGACGGGCAAGGTGGTCGTCTTCGATAACGCCGATTGCCAGTATAGTTATCGCCAGAGCAAGTTCAAGCACGAGTGGCGCGACAAGTATTTGGTCACCCATGTCATCTATCGACTCTCCAAGACCTTCGTTCCCGACCTCGACTATGGCAACATCCGCAGTTCCTTGGAGGCGAAGGGCATCTCTTCTCCTACCGCCTCACAGCTCCGTGATGTCATCATCGAGATTCGCAATGCCAAGTTGCCCGACCCTAAGGTGCAAGGCAATGCGGGCAGTTTCTTCATGAATCCTATCGTGGAGAAGGCGAAGTACGAGGAGTTGGCGGCTCTCTATCCCAACATGCCGCATTACACCATCGATGCCGAGCACGAGAAGATTCCGGCAGGCTGGATGATCGACCAATGTGGATGGAAGGGCAAGAGCCTCGGCAAGGCGGGGGTTCACGACAAACAGGCGTTGGTGCTCGTCAACCGTGGCGGTGCCAAGGGCGAGGACATCGTTCGCCTTTGCGAGACCATCCAGAAGGATGTCTTCGAGAAATTTGGAATCGAGATTCATCCTGAGGTTAATCTGAAGTGAGAAGATTTCTCTTGCAAATGAGAGCAGAGCCAAGCTTGCTTGAGCTATGCCGAGTGCAGCAGAGAAACTTCTTGAGAAGAAATAGGTTGAGAAGAGTTTTGAATGTAAGCAACAATGGACAATCAGAAAAAATATAAAGTGACATTATTGGGAACAGGAACATCAAGTGGTGTTCCTGTTTTGGGATGTAATTGTGAGGTATGCCGCAGCAAGGACCCGAAGGACAATCGTTTTCGCTGTGCGGTGATGGTGGAGACGGAGCAGACCCGAATCTTGATAGATGCAGGCCCCGACATCCGCATGCAGCTCCTTCGTGTGCCTTTCCGCAAACTCGATGGCGTGCTCATCACCCATATCCATTACGACCATGTGGGTGGCATCGACGACCTGCGTGGCTTCTGCGTCTATGGCGACATCAACATCTATGGCGACGAGCTCATCACCTCTACCTTGCCCCATACGATGCCTTATTGCTTCCCTGCCAACCCCGACTTGCTCTATCCAGGGGCTCCAAAGCTCTGTCTGCATACCATCCATCCCCACGAGGAATACCAGATAGGCGACATCTCCTTCATGCCTATCCGTGTGATGCACGACAAGATGCCTATCTTAGGCTATCGCTTCGGCAAGTTCGCATATATCACTGACATGAAGTCGATGGCTGAGGAGGAATACGCATATCTCGAAGGGGTGGAGGTGCTCGTCATCAACGCCTTGCGCTTCGACCGTCCGCATCATAGCCACCAGTTGGTGGAGGATGCCATCCGAGTCTCCCGTCGCATCGGGGCGAAACAGACGTTCCTCACCCACGTCACCCATCAGATTGGTTTACACAAAGAAGCCAACAAGCGATTGCCTGTTGGCTTCCAGTTTGCCTATGATAATATGGAAATTACAGCATTCCCTTAGAGCTTGGCAACTCGAAGTGGTAGATGTCTCGCTTCACAGCCATTTTCAGCGAGCGAGCCAAAGCCTTGAAGATGCCTTCTATCTTGTGGTGCTCGTTCTCGCCCTCAGCCTTGATGTTGAGGTTCATCTTGGCGGCGTCGCTTAGGCTCTTGAAGAAGTGCTTGAACATCTCCGTTGGCATTTCTCCCACCTTCTCGCGATGGAACTCGGCGTCCCAGATCAACCATGGGCGGCCACCGAAGTCCAGTGCCACCTGGCAGAGGCAGTCGTCCATCGGCAGGGAGTATCCGTATCGCTCGATGCCTCGCTTGTCGCCGAGAGCTTTTAGTAAACATTCTCCCAAGGCGATGCCCGTGTCCTCGATGGTGTGGTGCTCGTCCACGTAGAGGTCGCCCTTCGTGTGGATGGTGAGGTCCATCATGCCGTGCTTGCCTATCTGCTCCAACATGTGGTCGAAGAAGCCCAAGCCCGTGGAGATGTCGCACTTGCCCGAACCGTCCAAGTTCACCTTTATATATATGTCGGTCTCCTTGGTGGTGCGCTTCACTTCGGCTATGCGGTCGCCAGCGAAGAGAATCTCGGCTATCTTGTCCCAGTCCATGCCGTCCTTGCCGAGGATGAGACTCTTGCAGCCCAAGTTGTCAGCCAACTGTGCGTCGCTCTCTCTGTCGCCGATCACGTAGCTTCCCGCCAAGTCGTACTCCGGGTTGTCGATGTATTCGGTGAGCATTCCCGTGCCCGGCTTTCTCATCGGTGAGTTGTCCTCAGGGAAGTGGCGGTCGATATGTTGCTTCTCGAAATGGATGCCCTCGCTCTCCAAGGTCTGGATGATGAAGTTGTGTACTGGCCAGAAGGTGTCTTCTGGGAAGGAGTCGGTGCCGAGACCGTCCTGGTTGCTCACCATCACCAACTTGAAGTCGGTGTGCTGTGCGATGAATGACAGGTTGCGGAATACGCCCTTGGTGAAGACCAACTTCTCGAAGCTGTCTATCTGTTCGTCTTCTGGCTCTTGAATCAAGGTTCCATCTCTGTCGATGAAGAGCAATTTCGTCTTTTTCATTATTTTTTCGTTTTATGGTTATTTTATGTTGATTTCGATTCTCGCGACTGAATTTCAATTCTCTCAAATTTTTTCACGACTGAATTTCAATTCTCTCAATTTTATTACGATTGAATTTCAATTCTCTCAATTTTTTCAAAGAATCAAGAAAAGAGGTCTTGAAACCCTCAGAGGATGATACTGAGCCTTATTTCTCTATCATTCCTTCTTTTCTCAAGCCTATTCCTTCTTTTCCCAAGCCTATTCCTTCTTTTTTCAAGCTTATTCCTTCCATTTTCATGTCTATTCCTTCTTTTTCCAGCGCCAATCTTCTCTCTTCCTCCTGGGTCTTTTTCGAACCATAGAGGAAGGCGAAGCTGATGCCCAACCAGCAGTAGGTATAGCTGATGACAAACATGGTGAGGGTCAGCACAACGAGGAAGAGGGGAGTGAAGTAGCCCGGCACGCCCAATGGGTCACCTTCGAGGGCACCCAACTGTGAGCTCAACTGCGCCCAGCCCAAGATGGAGGCAGGAATCACGATGATGCAAGCGATGACGCAGAGGATGATGGTACCCAGGAAACCCATCTTGAAGATGGCACCCGAATAGCGGAATCCCTTCTTGAAAGTCTTCCAAGGCTCTATCTTCTCGCCCTTCTCCATCAGCATCACCTTGGGGATGGCATAGCCGAAAGGCAGGAGAACCACCAAGGAGATAAATATGCCGACTATAGCCAGAATTGCCATAATAATATAAGTTGAAGTCGTTGGTGCGTTTGCAGCTACGGCGGTTGTGGCGTTTGCTGCTGCATTGACTGCGTTAGTTGCTGCATTGGCTGTCGCATTTCCTGCTGCCGTCTTGGCGACTGCCGAGGTATAGTAGGCTACTAAGCCGCCCGACAGGAGCAGGTCGCAAAGGATGGTGAGGAGGTCGAAGACGAGGATGGCGATGCCATAGCGCAACAGGCAGTGCGCATAAGGTCTTTTGGTGAGCCATGCCCAGAAAGCCGCCCCCATGTTGATGCACGACAACCATGCGAAAAGGTATACGAGGCTCTGGAGGATGAACGAAGCCCAAGGACTGTTCTCTCCCCAGTCGTGCAAGCCCTTGTTGGGCATCCTGAAATAAACGGTGAGTGCCATGAAGATGGCGAAGATGAGTACTGCCCACCAAGTCTTCTTCAAAAGCGAAGTGATGTTGTCGCTTATCATGTCGTAAGACGCTTTCATGCAAGCGGTTACACTGCGATGCTTAAATAAAACTTTTGTGTCCATTTCTTTTTTCTTTTTTATATCAAAAGAGTAACTTCTCTTCGAGTATTTTTCTTCTAAAAGAGTAACTTCTCTTTGAGTGTTTCTCTTCCAAAAGAGCAAATCCTCTTCGAGTATTTCTCTTACGCTTGTCTTCGAAACTCTGCGCAGGTGATGGCAGTGGCGATGGCTACGTTCAGGCTGTCTGCCGTAGCTCTGCCCACGGGATAGTTGGGGATGAGCAGTCGGTGGTTTACTTTCTGCGCCATCTCCTTTGTGATGCCCTTTCCCTCGTTGCCCATGATGATGAAACCACGGTTCTCCAACTTTTCCTCGTAGATGTTGTCGCCATCGAGGAGGGTGCCGTAAACTGGAACGTCGGCAGGGAGGGAACCGATAAGGGCGTTCAGGTCGCCGTATTCCACCTTCACTCTCGCTATGCTGCCCATCGTGGCTTGTACCACCTTCGGGTTGTATACGTCGGCGGTGTCCTGGCTGCAATAGATGTGCTCGATGCCAAACCAGTCGGCGATGCGGATGATGGTTCCTAAGTTGCCTGGGTCTTGCACTCCGTCGAGGGCGAGGTTCAACTTGTCGAGGTTCACCTCGGAGAAGCCTTCTCTTGAAGTTATCTCTTCATCCATCGCATTTTTGCCCGCTTGCTTGAATACGGCGAGCACCTGTTGCGGATGCTGAAGGAAGCTCACTTTCTTCAACTCCTCGTCACTTACTTCAATGACCTCCGTCTCCTCAGGAAAACTCTTCCCGTGGAGCCATTCCGCAGTGGCCACGATGAGGTCGGCGGGTTGCAGCTCTAATAGGTCGCCCACCACCTTGTGGCCCTCCGCTACGAACTTGCCTTCCTTGTTGCGGTTCTTCTTCAGTTCGAGCGAATGAATATACTTTATTTTGTTTTTGCTTATCATTTCTTATTTGTTTATCTTGTTTGCAAAGGCAACAGCGCATATTAGCTTTTCTTGTTCATTAGTCAGCAGACCAGTTTGCTTCACTTGTTCACTGAGCAATAGCCTAAGTCGCCTTTTCCACGGCAAAGATACTGCAAATCGCCCGAATGACAAAATATTCTGCAAATTATTTTGGTTATCTCTTGAATTTATGTTAACTTTGCAAACCAAAAAAGAACCAAATTGATACGTTTTAACCATCATCGCTTCTGGCAGGGTAGTAGCATTCTACTCATGTTGCCTTTGTTGCTGGGCGCTTGCTCAGTAAGCAAACACGTGCCCGAAGGTGAATATATATTAGATAAGGTGGAGGTGAAGTCGGACAGCGATGGCTTCGATGCTTCCTCGCTCCGCCAGTATGTGCGCCAAAAGGAGAAACCAAAGGTGTTCTCCCTTTTCAGAAATCCTTTCTCTCGCAAACCTGTCATCTACGACACGCTCCAGGCACGTCTCTCATGCCAGGACCTCTTGTCGTCTCTGCAAAACCAGGGGTTCATGCAGGCGGGAGTGTCGCTCTATACCCAGGTGGTGGGAAAGAAGCGACTCAAGGCCACCTATCTCCTCCATCCTGGACAACCTTTCCGCATCGGCTCGGTGAAATATGACATCCAGGATGCTGCCATCGACTCCTTGCTCGACCTGGAAAACCCTGACAACCAACTCGTCAAGCCGGGTATGGTCTTCAATGTCGAGAACTTGGACAATGAGCGTAAGCGCATCGCCAATCTCCTTGCCGACAAGGGATATTATCGTTTCCACAAGGACTTTATTCAGTACAGTGCCGATACCATGGCAGGGAAAAAGGACATCGCCGTCACCTTGCAGTTGCTCAAGTATCGCGCCAGCAGCAGCTCGCCGCTCTTGCCTCATCCTCGCTATACCATTCGCCACGTGAATTTCCTGAGTGGCGACAGCGGCCGGATTCATCTGCGCCACCAGGTGCTGCTCAATGCCACCGCCATCCGTGAGAACGAACCTTATGATGCCTCCGCCTTGCAGCGTACGTACAACAACTTCGCGCGTCTGCAGGCCGTGCGCTATACCAATATCCGTTTTGCTGAGGTGCCCGACACCAATCTCCTGGATTGCCATATCCAGGTGAATCTCAGCAAACCATCCACCATCTCCTTCCAGCCAGAGGGTACGAATACGGCGGGCGACCTGGGAGCGGCAGCCACCGTCACCTATACCAACCGCAACCTCTTCCATGGCAGCGAGCAACTCAGCGTGGCTTTGCGCGGGGCTTACGAGGCCATCACGGGCTTGGAGGGCTATCAGGACCAGAACTATACGGAGTATTCCATCGAGAGCAAGCTTGTGTTCCCGCGATTCTTGGCACCTTTCCTCTCCAAGAGCTTCCGCCGTCGCCAGACTGCCAGCTCGGAGCTTTCCGTCAACTGGGATTTCCAGAACCGACCAGAGTTCCATCGCCGAGTGTTCTCTACGGCGTGGCGTTACCGCTGGAGCGAGCCTAAGCATCACCTGAGCTACCGTTTCGACTTGCTCGACCTCAACTATGTATACATGCCTTGGATTTCGCAGACATTCAAGGAGGATTACCTCGATGATGTGGACAACCGCAATGCCATCCTGCGATACAACTACGAGGACATCTTCATCATGAAGACCGGTTTTGGCATCACTTACAATGATGGCGTGGATGCCATCAAGGCGAACTTCGAGTCTTCCGGCAATCTGCTCAATGGACTCTCCGATGCCTTGAACTTCAAGACCAATGACGATGGACAGCGCACCTTGTTCAATATCGCCTATGCGCAATACGTGAAGTTCGACTTCGACTATACGCATCTTTTCGAGTTTGACAAGCGCAATGCCTTGGCTCTCCATGCAGGCTTGGGCGTGGCTTATCCTTACGGCAACAGCAAGGTGCTTCCTTTCGAGAAACGCTATTTCTCTGGAGGAGCCAACTCCGTGAGGGGCTGGAGCGTGAGGGAGCTTGGGCCTGGCAAATTCAAGGGAACCGATGGCCGCATCGACTTCATCAACCAGACGGGCGACGTGAAGCTCGACTTGAATGCGGAGTATCGCACGTCTCTGTTTTGGAAATTCCAGGGGGCCTTGTTTGTTGATGCTGGTAATATCTGGACGCTTCGCAATTATGCCGAGCAACCTGGCGGTCAGTTCAAGTTCTCTGAGTTCTATAAGCAGATAGCCGCATCCTATGGCTTGGGCATCCGCTTGAACTTCGATTATTTCATTCTTCGTTTCGACATGGCGATGAAGGCCATCAACCCGGCATACGAAAGCCAGAAGGAGCATTGGGCGATCATCCACCCGAAGATGAGTCGTGACTTCGACTTCCACTTTGCCGTGGGAATGCCGTTCTAAGAGATGCTTTTTAAGGAAAAAGGTTTGACAGTGTCATGATAATCTTAATGAAAAAGGTTTGCCAGTCTCTGATGAGATGAGCAAACCTTTTTCGTATTCTTATGCTAATTCCTTCTGGTCAATTTATGGCAATTCCTTCAAGCCGACCTTCCATTTCCCTTCGTGGATAACCATCGGCAGTTGGAAGTTGGCATTGTCCACGAGCTTCGCCACCTTTCCGATGCTGTCCATCTGCAGGAAGTTCTTCACGTGGATGCTGACGGTGGCGGAAACCTCGTCGTCATGGAAGTCGATGTCGCCCAACTCCACGATGGCATCCTGCTGCTTTGCACGAAGCAAGTCGATGTCGGCGGGGTGGACGTTGCTTGCCGCCCATTTCAACCAGATTTCCGACTCAGGCGTGCAGTACTTGCTCGCTTGTTCGAAATGCCAATTATAATAATAGGTGGCAAAGGAGTCTACGTCTTCCTTGAGCTGACTCTCGCTTCCCTCATGAGGTTGGCAACTTATCATGTCATGAGAGGGGAGAAGAAATAAATGATAGCGAAATGTCTTAGCTTCATGTCCGTTTAAGTTTTAATTCTTATCTGTAAAAGTTTAATTCTTATTAAAAGTAATTGTCAAATACCTTTTTTAACCTTAAAATTGCGACAAAGGTACAAAAAAATTTTTAAATATGGGGAATTTTTGCTAACTTTGCATTAAAATATAAAAGAACATGCTAAGATTTATCTCATTCGGCAGTGGAAGTAGTGGCAATTGCTACTATCTTTACACGGAAACCGATTCATTGATGATAGATGTGGGCGTAGGACTTCGAAGCTTGAAAAAGCATTTCCATAACTATGGATTGCGGTTGGAGGACATTCATCATGTTCTTGTAACCCACGACCATGCCGACCATGTGAAGTCGGTGGGAAGTCTGAGCAACGACTATCATTTGCCCGTATATACGACCCGCAAGGTTCATCAGGGCATAGAGCGCAACTATTGCGTGAGAAAGAAAATATCACCCGACCTTGCGAGAGTCATAGAAAAAGGAGAACCTTTTGAGCTCGGCGAGTTTAGGGTGACACCTTTCGGGGTGCCTCATGATAGCACAGACAATGTGGGCTATCAGGTGGAGTGCGAGGGCGTATGCTTCTGCCTCATCACGGATGTGGGGCACATCACCGAAGAGATGCACGACTTCATTGGGAGGGCCAACTACTTGGTGATAGAGGCCAACCATAGCGTGGAGATGTTGCAGCAAGGCAACTATCCGCAATACCTCAAGGAGCGCATCTTGGGTCCTAATGGGCATCTCAGCAATGGTGCCTGTGCTGAGGCCTTGGCTTCTTATGCCACAGACAAGTTGCGCCACGTATGGCTCTGCCATCTCAGCGAGGAAAACAACCATCCCGAGCTGGCGCGCAAGACCATTGAGCAGATCCTGCGGGGATATGGCATCGTGGCTGGAAAAGATTTTATTTTGGAGGTGCTTAAGCGTAAGACGCCAAGTGAAATATTTAAGCTATTTTAGTAACCTTGTGAAAGGTGAACTCTTTTAATGTCAAATTAGTCATCTTAATGATGACGAAGAGGGTGCCCTTAGTTGTGGGGCACCCTCTTTTTTTACATGCAACTTGTCACGCCGAAGGCTGTGCCGAGGGCGGTGAGGAATGTGAGCAAGAACTGCAATACATTCTTCCAAACTTCACTTTTGATTTTCATGGTTCTTCTTTTGATTTAAGGTTCTACATTCTTATTTTGTTTGTGTTCTTCATGGCTGGCGAATTGGCGGTTACACCAATTCGTTGTCGTCGCCGGTAGATGAGCTGCCTGGAGTGGAAGTTCCGCCCTGGTCGCCCTTGCCGCTGTCGTCCGTGCTGCCAGAGCCAGGATTGTCGCCCTTGCCGCTGTCAGATCCGCCTGCGCCCGTGTTGTCCTTGTTGTCAGGATTCTCTGGGTCCTCCACGTCATCCTTGTCGTCGGAGGTAACCGACTTCACGATGTTGCCGTTGCGGTCGTAGCAGGTGATGCTGACAGAAGTCTCGGCGAGCATCTTCTTGACTTCCACGTTAGGGGTGAAGATGACGCGTCGGCTGGTGATGAGCGATGCCTTCACGTCGTCCACGCTGCTCACTGACTTGGCGCGAACGCCGAATCGCATGGTGCCGAGACCAGGGATAGGGATGGAGTGGCCTTCTGTCGCCCAGGTGCCTACCACTGCGGCATAGCCCTTCACGGCGGTCTCAACCACTGCCTTAGGCAAACCGGTGTTGAGTGCTGCCTGTTCGATGACCTTGTTCTCTGCCAACTGTCCGTACAGCTCTGGCTGCATGACGAAGGCGAACACTTCCTTGCCTGCGTTCTTGGATGCATAGGCGATGTTTCTCTCTACTGCTTTTACTTTGATTCCCATAGTATTAAATGTTTTAATTAATAAATAATGTAGTTGATGGCTCCTTGCCAGTCAACGTCGCTTTCAGAGCGTGTTTTCATTTGGATCCTCATGTCTTTCTGAATGACGGTGCAAAGATACTGCTTTATTTTGGCTCTCGCAAGAGTTGTCCGAGGGTTGTGTAAAGTTAAGAGTTATTTTAAGTTCGGAGTTTTAAGTTCTGAGCTGTGTTTTAAAAAAAAGCCTTCCACGTGTCAGTGCGTGGAAGGCTTTTCCTGAGTTTCTGCTGATGACTCTGCATGAGCCTATGGCGTTATTACCAGCTGCCGCCCCAGTCGTCGATGTCCTCGTCGTCGTGGTCCTTTACGCCGCCTTGCTGTTCGAAGGGGTTGTCGCCTGGTTTCTTGGTTCCCCACGAGGTGACGAGGAGGCCGCTGCGGGCGATATAGCGTGCCATGTCTGTCTCTGGCTTCATGTATTCCTTTCTTATCTTCATAGTCTTGTCCTTTCTATTTTGGTTTGTATGCCTGTTTGTTTTGTGAAGAAGTAGAGGGCATCTACTTCTTCACCACCTTTCTGCCGTTCATGATGTAGATGCCGGAAGGCAACTTGTCGAAGTCGCCTGTTGCGCCTACTTTCTGTCCGTTCAGGTTGTAGATGGCATCGGAATACTGGTTGATGCGATGCTCGCTGCCGCCAAAGCTGTCCTTGCCGTCGCCAAAGATGTCGTCGATGCTGTTCACGTCGTCTGATATGCCTCGGTACTCGATGGTGTACTTGGCTGCCGCCGATGCGCTGCCTCGGTTGTCGGTGTAGGTGAACCAGCAGCGGAAACCTTTCTGGCCCATCTTCTTGCCCGCTGCCCTGCGATAGAAGTTGCTGCCTGAGCCCATGTAGTAACTGTTGCCGTCGGCGAGGTCTGGGCGGCCTTCCAAGATGCTCTTGTTCTCGTAGGTCTGGCAGAGCGTGCCGTAGAAGGTGGCATAGCGTTCTTGGGTTGCTGCGTCTGGGGTCTCGTCGTAGGCGTTGTCGGCGTTCTTTACGGTGTACTTGCCTTGATTATCTGCATTGTATAAGCCTGCGTAATTCCATCCTTGTCTATCGCCAGCTTTGTTGTAGTGGAGTGTTACGCCCTGGATGAGGAAGTGGAACTTAGGCACGCTCACCTCGATGGTCTGGGTCTTGTTGCTGTTTTCGAGCAACACGCCGTATGCCTTTGGCTGGTCGCCCTTGTCTTTCGTCGTCCATATCAAGTAAGGCTTGTCTGCCTTCAGATATTCCGTGGTGGTGACACCGTCTTTTGTGACATCGCTTTCCGTTTCATCCTGGAACACCAACTTCGTACCAGTGATGTACTTGATTTCCACAAGCTTCGCATCGTCTCCGAAGGCACCAGTAAACTGAGCCTTGGTGAGCGACACTGGCAGTACCAACGTGTTCCAGTAGCCTGGGTTGAAGGTGCGCCAGAGGTGCAGGTCGGTATTCTTGTAGATTTCCACCGAATGACCGTTCTCATTGTGGTAGAAGTCGGTGGTGTTGTCGATGTAGTCTAAGTTGGTGAACTCCTCGTTTAATATCAATGGGCGAGGGTATTCCTTGTAGTCATCGTCTCCTGAGTAGTAGAGCTGGAAGGAGTCGAAGGCGGTGAAGTCGAAGGTACCGCTTGTCTGTGGCACCTCGATGCCTATCTTCACGGTCTTGTATGACTGGCTAAGTCCATCGTGGTTCTCCAAGTCTGACACGTAGATGGCCACCTGCGTCTTGTATCGCTCCAAGTTGGCCCTGCCTGCTTCTATGTCGTGGTCGTTCATCCATACGCTGGCGTTGTACATAGGCGTGTTCGTTTCCAACGGCCATAAGGTCTTCGAGGCATCGCTGCACACCAACTTGTCCTTGTAGTCGCTCTCGGTGATGGCGGTGAGCGGATAGGAGTTGCTGTTGTCGCCGTCCTGGACGAAGAGCTTGGCACCCACGGTGCTCATGCCCTGGCAACTGAGGATGTACCAACCCGTCTTGTATACAGGCACCTCCTGGTAGAACGTTCCGTAGCCACCGTTCTGGATGGTGGCGCACATGTACTGCGTGTGGGCAGACATGAAGAAGTTCTGCGAGCTTGAGGCGTAGTTGTTGTAGTCGGAAGGACTGTAGTTGTAGCCATGTCCACCCAAGTAGTTGGTTTGGGTGGTGGCTGTCTTGTAGTCACCGTCGATGCCGATGCGCAGTTTCGCCTGATGATAGGTGTCATCGGTGGAGCTGAGGTTGCCCTCTGTCTTCCAAGCCTGCAATCCACCGCTCTTTCTCAGGAAGTTAGGGTCGCTGACGAGATAGGTCACGTCGGCAGGCTCCTTCAAGGCTTCCTGCTTGTTGCCCATGAGCTTGCTGTATTCCTCCAGGGTGATCACCTTCCAGGAGCTGTAGTCGTCGGCGTTGCTCTCGTCGAGGTCGGCGAGGGTGTAGGCCTCGGTGGTTTCCTGTCGCGTCCAGTTGCCGTTGGCGTCTACCTGGTGGTAATAGTACTTTGGGGCGTCTTCGTCGGTGACATCCTTTAGTTCTTTGTTCACGCCATGCACGCAGGAGTTTTTCGCTGTCAGGTAGTATTCCTTCGCCACGCCCCCAGTGGTGTTGGTTCCGTCGAGGTTCTTCTTCATCTTCAGCATCAGCTTGTAGATGCCAGGGGTGGAGGTAGGCACGAAGTTCCACTGTGCGAACTCACGCGAGTTGTTACCCGTCTGGTTACTCACCACGCTTCGGTCGGTGTAGATGCCCACGGCTCCCTCGAAGGTCACGTTAGGGTCGTAGGCGAAGGCGAGGAACTTGTCCACGTTGTCGTGGGAGCCTTGCTCCTTGATCACTTTCTGCGAGATGAAGAGGGTGGCGTGCTGCTGGTCTACGTCGCCGTCGGCATATACGTAGCTGTTGTGGTTGATGGAGTATGGTTCTCCTGTTCCGTCTTCGGTAGGCTGTAGGTATCCGTTGTTGTCGAGTATGTATTGGCCGCCCTCGTACTTGAACTTCACCACGCTTCCCGATTTCTTGTAGATGTAATCCCTTAGCTCATCTGCTGATGCGTCGGCAGGGTAGGTGAGCTTCACCTTGTAGGTGTTGGCGCTGTGGATGAGCTGGTCGTCCACGGAGATGCCTTGTTGGGTGAGTCGGATGGTGACCGTAGAACCCAATTCATATTTCTTGCTGGTGTAGAACTGGTCTTGCTGCGCCTTGGTGTCGCCATTGGCAGCGTTCTTGGCTCTGTTGTATGCCACCTGGATAGTGTAGAGACCTTTCTCCAACATATAATAAATATGTATGTTGCCTTGGTCCATGGGACCCGACCATAGGTCGATGTCCTGTCCCAAGGAGAGGATGTTCTGGGCTTTCCCGTTGTTGGTGGAAGGCAAGGCAATCTCAGCCACGAGTTGGTCGCCAGCGCTCAAGTCGAGGTCGGCCAATGCGTTGTCGGGCGTGTAGAACACGTCGCCGTTAGGGGAATAAGGTGCTGTGATGTCTTTTAGGGTGGCGGCGGTGTTCTTGTCCGCGGTGGTGTAGAGACTCGTCAGGAGGTTTTTCTTCTCTGTGCCGTCGCTTTTCAGGATTTTTATGCTGTTGTAGGTGGCGTAGCTTCTGCCGCCACCTTCCTTGCTGCCGAGTTTCACTTTGGCGAAACTGCTGGTTGCGAGGAAGAACTTTCCGAAGTTGGTCTTCACGTCGTCGCTGTAGTCGATGTTGTCCTCAGTGCTCGCAGGCCATCTGATGTCCTGGTAGTGCATGGAGAGGGTCTCGTTGCGTCGCTGTAGCCAGAAGAGGTGTGGGTCGTCGGTGAGGGCGGCGTGCCTTCCCCAGAAGCTACCTGGCGAGAGGAACTTCTTGGCTCCCATGTTGTAGATGAGGAACACGCGTCGGCTGGCGCTGCCGTCGGAGGTGCTGCCGCTGCCACCGTTGCCTACGGAGATGTAGTCCACGATGTTGTCCTTTGTGATGTCTGCGCCCACGAGTTGCTCCATGGTCGTAGGAGTTACCGTGTTATCCTGCGCGAAAGTAACGCTTTGGCTTGCCATTGCCAGGAGCAAGGCAGTGATCCCAATCTTGATATTCATAATCTTATAAGTTTAGTGCTTTCCAACTAACTTCTGTTGTGTCTTGGCAGTCGATAGTTGTAGAGCATCATGTTGATATTCGTAGAACTGTTTTGGAAGTTTATGCATTTTGCATTGTTATCCATTATTACATACCTGTTGCAAAATTACAACAATTTTTCGAAATCTGCAACCCCTTGTCCCATCGATACCCCCCCCATATAGATAAAATACGAAAGATTAACTCATGTTAACTAAAAGTCGACCGATTTTAATAGCATTTTGGTCTTTTTGCACACAAAAAAGTAGGAAACGAACATTGGGTTCTTAAATGAACTTAATAAGATTTTTGATTTAGGTCAAGTATATTCTTGCGTTTTTCCGTATGGATTTTGTAAAAAAGAATCTCTTGGGAAGAGCGTGTGCCTTCCCAAGAGATTCCATGGATATTCGTATAATTATGCTATGCGAAGTCTAATCGCTCAAGCTGTTGAGCCATTTCTTGCCGGATTTGGTATAGGATACCCAGATGTTGAGTGCTAATCCTATTAATGCCGTTCCACCTAATGTTAGAATTAATGATCCCATATTTTCTAAATTAATAGTTACTACTTTTTTGATAATTTATATCCAAATAATGCAAGTATACATGACGCTGTTACTCCCATTATGAATAATCCCACTGAGGCTAATGTAATAGTCTCGTTGATGAACATGGTGACTGTGTCACCCACTACCATTGCAGTAAATGAAGCCTTAGCCAAGTCATAGAAGAACTTACTGAGGCTTTCTCTGCAAAACTTTAGTTTTTCGCTTCTACCTTTTTGTACCATTTTATTGATTTTAGCAAGACTCTTGCGAGCCTTAGTTTCCGCACTATTGCGTAGTGCTTGCAAAATTACAGTTTAATTTCGTAAACGCCAAATAAATCGGAAGTTTTTTTGATGAAAGGAAGAAAATTTATTATTTCGACATGTCTTTCTCCTTCGCTTCGATGGCAGATTTCTCCACCGCTTTCATGGCAGATATATGCTTCGCTTCGATGGCAGATTTCTCCATCGTTTCTATGCCCAATTCTTCCTCCTTCTCTGTCAAGAACTTATTGAGCGAGGTGCGCATGTAGCCGGCAGGATTGCGGATTTCGGCTCCATATCCCCTTCGCTTTTCTACCTTTTGGTTGATGCGCAAGAAAAACTCCGACAGCTCTGCTATCATCGGATATTTCACACGGCGGCTCAGGCTTTCCGCCACACCGTCGTCCATTCCCCATCTTATCTTCAGCACGGCCTTCGTTCGCATCTGCACCGTGGTCAGCTCCTCCAACTTCTCGCCCTGTGGGTGCGCGTCGTCACGGTGTACGAAGGTGAAGAGCACCTTGTCTGCCCAGACGTCATTGCTGCTGTTAGGGTCGGAATCGTCATAGAGTGCCTTGTAGCGGAAGTACATGTCGAAGGTGTTGGCATCATAGGCTTGCTTCATCTCCTTTCGGGCTGGTTCGAGGATGTTCTTCGCCACACTGGCGTAACTGTTGTAGTTGGCGTTCAGGCTGAAGGCTTGTGAGATGAACTGCGGTGTGAGCTTCGGGGTTTTCCTGCTGAGGTAGGCCTCGTGGAAGCGGTACACCTGTTGGGTGGCGAAGTGGCTGAAGGCAAAGTACTTGTTCAGGTCGATGCGGTGAAAGCCCATGGCATTGCTTAGGTAGTATCTCAATACTTCCAAGGTGACGTGGAGGATGGCGTATCTCTTCCTGTGCTCCATGACGAAGGAGACGGTGAAGAGTTGCGGGAACACCATGTATTGCAAGGCTCGTGGAGCTGAGAAGTAGGGCACCTGGATGCTCTTCTCAGCCATGCTTTCCAAGCTCTGTATCAGGCGTGAGTAGTGGGTCTTGTCGGGCTCCAGCTCGCCGAGGTGGATTTTCACATGGCGCATTTGTACGCTGTTCTCGTTGGGGCGGAACACGATCTGGTTGCTGTTTCTCTGTGAGGTGATGGCTTCCGAGATGTCTTTCTGGCAATGCTTGATGATGCGCATCAGGATGGTGCTCTCATAGCGGTTGTAGGAGTTGAGGGTGAACACCTGGACTCCAAACTCTAAGATTGTTGGTTGATAGTCTGTCATTTGATTAATATCCCTTTCTTGTTTTGTTTGAAAATTTTATGAAATTATTATAAAAACAGGGAAGGGAAAGGCAGATTTCCTCAATGAAAAGGACTCAGCAAAGGTACAACAATGGTCGATCGATGCTGTTATTTGGAACAATCCTAATCAAAGTAAATACAATATCGCCCAACCACTGTCCCTGCTGTAATTAAATTCAGCAGAGTCAGATTAAATCTGAGCGGGATATGTATTTTAAAAGTCTTAAGAGTGTTCCAATTCTCTTAGTCAAGACTTCTTAGGATTATCCCATGTCTACTTGTCAAAAGCCGATGTTATAAAAGATCATCCTTGCTTTCTAATCCTCCAAAGACGAAAAGAAGCTGAACTATCTATACAATAGTGTCGACTTTCGGGTGCAAAAGTATAAAGAATCTTTGTAATCTCCAAACAATTTCGCAATTATTTTGAAAAAAATGTTTCAAAACATAAGAAAAAGCAGGGATTGCCATCATGATATTCATATTTCTTCTTTTATATCATATCATTATAATCATATTATTGTAGAACTTTTGAAAGTGTAACGTGTTGATAGATAGGCATCTATGAATTCCTGTTGGGGAAAGTTGGCAACCTTGAAGCCTTTTGGGGGTGATAAAAGGCAACTTCCCATACCGATACTTGACAACCTTTGAGAGACCCTTGGGAAAAACTTGCTAAATTTAGCCAAGAATTCGGGAAAATGGGCTAATTGTTAAATCGCTTGGAACTTTCACCGCCTTTTGCTAACTTTGCACTCGTAATCGAATGATGAACCTCTCGTCTGTCATCGATGAGTTATATGATAAGCAAAAGATGATATGATGATGAGTGACAGAAGATATGATGATAAGTGAAAGATGAAACGACTATAAGTAAAAGATGAGACGATAACTGCGATGATAAGAAAACTTTGCTCAAATATTTTCTTTGCGAATTATTTCGTTTATTTGCGATAAAAGTTAAGTTTGGTATTTAAGTGAAGATAGGTAGCGGTTAGGGTAGAAAGATTGAAATTTAGTATCTATGGAAAACACAAAAAATCTTTACGGCTCGAAGTGGTGCCGGAGGGGGTGCAGGCCACCCCCTTATACCACTTTCAAATTTACCCTTAAGGGAAAATATTTTTTTCCTTAACACTAAATATTTTTTCCCTTCGAGAGAAATTCTTTTAGACTTAAGGGTGGATTTCGTGAAATGGAAAAATATTTACAAACAGTATTAAGGCGAAGGTTCCATTGTCTTTATACGTAAGCGGTAAAGAATGAACTATAATTAACTGAACTTTCGCAAGTGATAGAAACTGTAGAATTTAAAGAAGCTATGAGTAGTTAAAACCATCAGTTTTGAGGCAAGATATAGCCATACAAGCTGTTGTCTTTAACTTTTAGAGACCGTAGGGAGTGATAACTTCTTTAACTCCTTTAACTTCCGTACATGCGAAACTTGAATAATTAAATGGAAAATAGAAATGAAAAGCACAAATGACAGAACAGTGAAGAGAATGATTTCGATGATCGTGGTGCATTGCAGCGCCACTCGCTCCAACCGCGATTATCCAGTACAGCAACTTTACCACGACCATGTGGAGGTGAACCATTGGCGATACATCGGCTACCACTTCTACATCCGTCGCTCGGGCAGGGTGGAGGAGACTCGTCCGCTCGCCATCGCCGGTGCCCACGCCAAGGGCTATAATGCCCACAGCATCGCCATCTGCTACGAGGGCGGACTGGACGAGCATGGCCGCACCGCCGACACACGCACCCCGGAGCAGAAACGGGCGATGGCTCGGCTCATCGTGCAGCTCCACCAGCAGTTCCCTGCCATCTCACAGGTGTTGGGGCACCGAGACTTGCCGGGTGTCAACAAGGCGTGCCCTTGTTTCGAGGCAAGGGAGCTGCAAGGGTTGTTGCAGGTGAAGGACATGGAAGAGTTGGAGACCTTTGGACAGGAAGAATGTACTTCCGTCAAGGCCCATTTGTCATCGGATGGTCATGAATCAAATGCAGTGGGAAAGGAGGCGAAATCATGATGGAGATCATTGTGAAGCGAGAGCGGAAGTATCGGGGGATGTTGCATGGCAGACTGTGGATAGATGGCGACCACGTGTGCGATACGTTGGAACGTGCGGATAGCTGCTTGCCTCCGGGCACCTATCACATAGAGAAGGCTTCCTTGCCCTTCGTGGCGTCGAATGGCGTGTATACCTTGAAGAAGAACCAGATGGCGGTGGGCGAGTGGGCGTACTTGGGCTTCATCATCCATACACAGCAGGCGTTGGCGTCGCTGAAGGACCGTCTCCGCAAGTCGCTCTTCCGCCACGGCGAGGTCTTGCTGAGGGTTGTTTTAAGTTAGGACAAAACCGCCGCATACCCGAAGAGATTGGGATATGCGGCGGTTGTCTTTATTCTTATATTTATTATATAAGGTGTCGTTGGGCCTGTTCATGGAGACTTAAGTCCATAGAACTCCTTAGAAGTCAAAAGTTGACTTCTTGCGTTTCTTCTCCTTCCATTCTGAGAAGTATGTACAGATGACCAATATGATAGTCATGCAAAAGCATGCGGTCATGAAAAAATCAAACCCATTCATAATCTATTATGTTTTAAAGTTTGGTCTGCCAAGACTGCAAATGTAGCAGCCATTAAAATTCCTAACAGAACCGTAATCCAGTTAATTTCATTATTGCTATAGAGCGAAGTCAATCCTCCGCCTATTCCTGATGCTGTAAGAAAGAGATAAGATACTTTGTAGTAGTACACGGCACGTTTTTGCCTTCGAAACTTTTGCGTCTCTTTTTCATCCTTTTCCCTTTCTTTTAGTAGTTGGTGTCTTTCGGCATGTTCTGCCTCAGCTCTCGCCCTTGTCGCTGCCCTCACATCTAATGCGATTTCAGCCTCGTTTTCTTGTTTCGCTTTCATATTGTATTTATTTGTTGATGATATCTGAGCGCAAAGGTAAGCAATATTTTCCTAACCTCCAAATTTCTCGCCCGATATTTAGGAAAAATGTCTTTTTCCCATGTCGCCTTTGACTTAACTTCTAACTTGTAACCCCTAACTAAAATAGCTCCTAACTTACAAAATATATGTATAAAATGTTAACTATAGGTGTCGCATTCCTCGAATGCGACACCTTTTTTATAGCAATGAAACTATTTCCTTGAGGAATGAAACACCTACTTTCGATATTTTTTCTTAAATTTGCCTAATATATGCATAAGATAAGCTGCACTCGGAAATCAGAAGCAAGCTTTCATTCCGCTCGAAACGACAGTTCGATTTCATTGATGATAAACAATTTTATTAATAAAAAATAATGTAAGATTATGGAAAAAAGTAAATGTATGATGGTATGGAGGACGCTCCTCGTACTCTTCATCGCCTTTCTCTGGGGGGGCGGAATCGGTGCCTATGCTGAGAAGAAGGCATGGGTGAAGTATGACAGTTCCGCAGGAACCCTCACGTTTTATTATGGTGAGAAAGGGGACTTGGGAGACAATGAGTTTGCGCTGAACAATGGCGAGTCGGTACCAGGCTGGAATGACAAAGCAAGTGGTATTACTCATGTCACGTTTGACCAGTCTTTCGCTGAAGCCCGTCCAACTTCCTGCCATTACTGGTTTTTTGGCTTCCAAAATTTGAAGACCATCGAAGGCATGGAGTACCTCAACACATCTGAGGTTACGATGATGTCTTGGATGTTTGCTGGGTGTGAATTGCTTTCTTCCTTAGACTTATCCCACTTTGATACGAAGAAGGTGAAGAGCATGGGTAGCATGTTTTATGGTTGTAAGTCGCTTGAATCCTTGCACTTGAAGAATTTCGACACACAGAACGTTACCAACATGGGCAGCATGTTCAACGGTTGCGAAAAGATAACTTCTTTAGATTTGCTCAACTTCAATACATCAAAGGTGGAGACTATGGGCAGCATGTTCTCCTCTTGCACGAATCTCGTTACCTTGGACTTGACGAGCTTCTCTACCTATCGTGTTACCTATACCAAAGGAATGTTCTATAATGACAGCAAGCTGAAGACCGTCTATGCAAGCGACAATTTCTCTCTGTCTGCCGTTACATCGGAAAGCAGTTATCGAGATATGTTCTATAATTGCGTGAGTTTGGAGGGTGAGCGCAAATTCGCCGATAACAGAAACACGGGCAAGGTATTTGCCAAGTCTAATGATGGCTATTTCCTCGACAAGACGATGTATCGCCCTTGGGCGGAGTATGGAGATGGCACGCTCACTTTCCATTATGGCTACAAGAGAAATATCTACACTGGGCAGTATAAGCTTTACACTTCTGGTCAGCAATGGAAGCCAGGATGGATCTCCGACCATGCCACGGAGATAAAGAAGGTGGTCTTCGACAAGGCTTTTGCCGAGGCTCGACCTACCTATTGCTATGGCTGGTTCAGCGGATGCGAGAACCTGACAGAGATTGTCGGCTCCATGTATCTGAACACTTCTGAGGTGTATGACATGGGCAGCATGTTCGAGGGTTGTACTGCCCTCATCTCCTTGGATTTGTCTCACTTCGATACTCAGAAAGTGACGGAGATGTCCAAGATGTTCTCTGGTTGCTCCAATCTTGCTGCTATTTATGCAAGCGACAAGTTTGTCTTGTCGGCTGTAACTTCTGACGCTGATATGTTCGCTGGTTGCGAGAAGCTCAAGGGCGACATCGCCTTTGACGCAAACTCCGTGGACAAAACCAATGCCAAGAACCAGGATGGCTATTTCCTCAATGGAACCAGCCTCCGCCCATGGGCGAAGTATGACGCAGGCGTGCTCACGTTCTATTATGGATATAAGCCGGTATTGGGAGAGGGTGAGTATGAGATGAATACCACAGCATACAGACCAAAATGGATTGATAATCACAACGCAGACATCACGAAGGTCGTCATTGACAAGTCCTTTGAGGAAGCTCGTCCTACTACATGTTACGAATGGTTTTATAATTGTAACAATTTAGCCACAATTGAAGGTCTGGAATACCTGAACACCTCTGAGGTGAAGTCTATGTCCAGGATGTTTGCTTATTGCTATTCTCTGAAGTCTTTGGATTTATCTCATTTCGATACCCAAAATGTGACGGACATGAGTTTAATGTTTTGGACATGTACTTCTCTGACGTCTTTGAATTTATCTCATTTTGATACCCAAAACGTGACGAACATGAGAAATATGTTTTATCGTTGCGAAGCATTGACTTCCTTGGACTTATCTAATTTCAATACGAGCAACGTTACCAGGATGACTGGAATGTTCACGTGTTGTAACTTGCTAACATCTTTGAATCTTTCAAACTTTGAGACTTCGAAAGTCACAGATATGTTTCAAATGTTTTATTTATGTAAGACATTGACATCTTTGGACATTTCCAATTTCGACACGCAAAACGTTTCGGATATGTCACAAATGTTCTTACAGTGCAGAAAGCTTCAAACCATTTATGCAAACGAGTCTTTTGTTGTGAAGGAAGATGCAAAGTGTGATGATATGTTTTATTTATGCTCTGACCTCTATGGCGACATCGCCTTTGATGAGAACCATACCGACAAGACCTATGCCAAGTTGGAAGGCGGCTATTTCACCCACAAGGAATACACTCGCCCTTGGGTGAAGTATGCCGATGGCACCCTCACCTTCCGCTATGGCTACAAGAAGGAACTGAATGACTATGAGGATGAGTATCCTGTGGAGTTTGATAACACATATCCTAAATGGGTCTATGCGCATACCTCTTATTATGGCGGTAGTGATGACATCACCAAGGCGGTGTTCGACAAGAGCTTCGCTCACTATCTACCGACAAAGACGGATAATTGGCTGTATAATTGCAAGAATATGGAGAGCGTAGAGGGCCTCGAAAACGTGAACACCTCTCGCTTGACGAGCATATACCAGATGTTTGCTGAATGCTCTTCTCTGAAGTCATTGGACTTGAAGAATTTCGATACGAAGAATGTCGAGAACATGAGAGGTGTGTTTACTAATTGCTCTTCCCTTGAAACCATTGACTTGTCAAACTTCAACACCCAGAAGGCATCGAGCTTCTATGATCTGTTCTCGGGTTGCTCTGCACTGAAGTCATTGGACTTGAAGAACTTCGACACGAAGAATGTGGAGTCGATGAGCATGATGTTCTATAATTGCTCTAACCTGACCGACTTGGACTTGGGTAGTTTTGATACGCAGAAGGTAACCGACATGAGTAGCATGTTCTCAGGCTGCCCAAGCCTGAAGACCTTGGATTTGAAGAACTTCGACACGAAGGCTGTTACTAATATGGGGTACATGTTCTGGAGATGTGGTAGTCTCACGGACTTGGACGTGAGCGGATTCGACACGCAGAAGGTGGAAGACATGAGTGGCATGTTCTCTGGTTGCTCAAGCTTGAAGACCTTGGACGTGAGCAAGTTTGCCACGAAGCTGGTTTATAACATGCAGGAGATGTTCAAGGATTGCTCTTCCTTGGAAACATTGGACTTGTCGAATTTCAACCCAGAGAGATTGGGTGTAATCAAGGAGATATTCTCAGGCTGTTCTAAGCTGAAGACCTTGGATTTGTCGAAGCTCAATGTGGATGGAGTTTATGATACAAGCAAGATGTTCAAGGGCTGCGCCTCGCTGACAACCTTGACCTTGCCTAACTTCGAGAATGCGAACATGAGCGCAACAGACGAGATGTTCTCTGGCTGCTCCGAGCTTACTTACTTGGACTTGACAACATTGAAGACAGAGAACGTTTATGACATGAGCAAGATGTTCGCTGGTTGTTCCAACCTCTCCACCATCTGTGCGAGTGACGGCTTCGTGCCATCAGAGTATGTTACGGATACGGAGATGTTCAGTGGCTGTGTGAAGTTGCAAGGCGACATCGCCTTCGATGCCAACTATATCGACAAGACCTACGCCAAGTTGAGTGGTGGCTATTTCGCCGACAAGGCTTATGTCCGCCCATGGGTGAAGTTGGTTGACGGTGTGCTTACTTTCAAGTACGGATATAAGAAGACGTTGGATAAGGATGCGATGGAGTATGAGTTGACTTCAAATAATTGGAAAGTAAATTCTGATGAAATAAAGAATGCGGTATTCGACAAGACTTTTGCCGTGGCTCGTCCGACTTCATGCGTTCGCTGGTTTTATGATTGTAGCAATCTGACAGAAATAGCCGGGATTGAGAATCTGAATACATCTGAGGTGACAAACATGCTTTATATGTTTGGAAATTGCTCAAGCCTCACTTCGTTGGACTTGTCAAAATTTGACACTCGGAATGTGAAGAACATGTATTCTATGTTCTATCGTTGCTCAAGCCTTACTTCGCTTGATGTGTCAAGCTTTGATACTCGGAATGTGAAGAACATGGGTTCAATATTCTATGGTTGCTCAAGCCTCACTTCGCTTGATGTGTCAAGCTTTGATACTCGGAATGTGACGGACATGAATGGTGTGTTCTTTAGTTGCTCAAGCCTCGCTTCGTTGGACGTGTCAAACTTTGACACTCGAAATGTGACGACATTTGCCCGTATGTTCTGTAAATGCACAAGCCTCACTTCGTTGGATTTATCAAACTTCGCCACAAAGAATGTGGAGTCGATGGGAATTATGTTCTATTCCACTCCAAAACTAAAGTCGATTTATTTTGGTGATGGATTTGAGGTAGATAAGTTGGAAAGTGTAGACCATGATGCTATTTTTTATAATTGTCCTGCCACTCTCTATTGCTCACCAAAGAAATATGAAAGCTTCAAGAGCAACAGCGTCATAGCTTCTGCTGGCAATGCCGTGAAGCCATACGTCAGCATCAACAAGAAGTCGCAATATGGTACACTCTGTGTGCCAGTGGGCAGTAGCCTCGCAGAAGGCAGCTTCACAGGCTTCGACAAACTCTATCAGGTGACGAATGCCGACAAGGACAAGGGTACGATTACCTTGGCTGAGGCGAAGAGCATTGAGCCAGGAGTGCCTTATGTATATCACCGCTATCTCGAAGGCGTGGACTTCGAGGGTGAGAATGATATGAGCGTCATCACCTTCGATGTGGATGAGAATGCTTCAGCAGCGGTGACTGCTCCAAAGAACGAGAATAGTCTTTTGAAGGGAACCTTCGAGAGCATGGTGGCAAAGGGAGGCAGCTATATCCTCCAGACTGATGGCAACTTCCACCCAGTGGCGGCAGACAACAAGACCTTGAAGGTGGGTGCTTACCGTGCTTATCTCGACCTCAGCTCTACTGAAATCGGTGGAGGTGATGAAGGATTCGGCGATGCCAAGGCTTACCGAATGGTATTCGAGGATGGCGAGGCTACGGGCATCGACCGCATCAACGGTGAAGGTTCCGATGGCTCCGACAAGGGCGTTTACGACCAAGCCGACCAGCAGCCTAAGGTCTACTTCGACTTGATGGGTCGCAAGGTTAATGCACCTCGGAAGGGCGAGATTTACATCGTGAACGGCAAGAAGGTAGTGTATAACAAAAAGTAGTGAATAAATAATAGGATGTATAATATGGCGCACGGATTTCGAAAGAAAAATCCATGAGTTCCGAGAAATCCGTGTGCATTTTTAAAAAAAAGGAAATCATGAAAAAATATAATAAACCAACAGTGAAATGGATGCAAATCGAGAGTGAGGGAATGATAGCGGATTCGATAGTAATCAGCAAAGATCCTGCCACTGATCCTGCTTGTGCCAAGGGACACTATGGCAGCTCCGACTGGGACGAGGATGATTATTCCGGCGAGACCACGTATTCGAATCCAAACGTCTATGGTGAATACTAATGAGCATTCTCTATAACTTATATATAATGTGTTTAGGAGCCTGAAAAGGCAAAACCGCCGCATACCCGATGGGTCGGGATATGCGGCGGTTTCATTATGATATAATCAATCTTTTGTACTTTTCGCAAGAATTATGCCTTGCCAACCAATGACAAGATGGTGGTCAAAGGGAGTTGAGTGCCTTGCGCCACTTGCTCAGGCGAGAGACCCATTTCGAGGAAACGCTTGGCATCTGCCAATCCTCGATTGGCATCGCCTTTCATCATTCCTTTCATCATTCCTTTCTTTATTCCTTTCTGCATTCCTTCTGCCATACCTTCGGCCTTGCCATCTTTCCACGAGCCATACATACCAGAGTACCAGTCGTCTGCGACCTTCTGGCTCTCATCGTACTTCTCTCTGTCCTCTTGGCTCAGACTGCTACTGTCTGCAATCTCAGCCAATCGCTCAAATATCTTCTTTTGTGCCGTGAACGGCATTCTTTCCAGTACTTTCATGTGCTTTAATACATAAATCCATTTTTCGAAATCTGACTCACATTGCTTCTCGCTCTTATTGAAAAGCGGAAGACTCAAATAGATGAAGCGGAGTTTGTCGCTGAAGACAGCTCCACTGTCCTTTTCTCTCAGCATCACATCTGTCTTGAAGTGCTTGGTCTCATCTTCTTCCTTCGGGGGAAAATTCATGAAACAGATTGTGTATACTGGAACCAATTGATAGAGCATCGGCGTTAACTTCGTGCTCTGCTTGTCTCGCTGTCCCACTATCGCCTTGCAGGCATAGTAAACCGTGCGGTTGACGAACAGCGGCACTCTGTTGTTCTGCATCTCTACGATGAACTGCTTGCCATCGTCTGCAGTGCAATACACGTCAAAGATACAACCACGTAGGTCCTTGGTCTCTGCCAGTTGCTCCTTGTCCTTGAAGGTCACGTCCTTCACGTGAAGTTCGCCTTCAAATAAATCGTTTAGAAAACTAATCAGCAAATCCTTGCTGAACTCCTGTCCGAAGAGGCGCTTGAAGCCCCAGTCGGTGAATGGGTTGATGAAATTCGCCATACTTTGTGTTATTTTAAAGGTTTTCGCAAAAATGCGTTTCTGGGTGCAAAATTAAGCAATAATTTCGTAACCTCCAAATTTCTCACTCGATATTTTAAAAATGTCATTTGATTTCCTCGCAGACCACCATCTCTGCTCCTCGGTACATCACCACGAGCTTGTGGAGATGGGTGGTCTT
>SAMEA104315437__coassemble_255_pt1 | contig 37195 bp, 36 predicted proteins | sample SAMEA104315437__metabat2_high_PE_043 | metagenome-assembled genome bin SAMEA104315437 (sample SAMEA104315437) | gut metagenome | biome: Monkey gut; feature: monkey-associated habitat; material: faeces | place: China | collected 2013 | reverse complement strand
TGTCTGGTACTGTAGGTGTTGAGCGTATCTTCCCTATCGAGTCACCAGCTATCGACTCTATCGAGGTGAACAAGCGTGGTAAGGTACGTCGCGCTAAGTTGTACTACTTGCGTGCCCTTACTGGTAAGAAGGCTCGTATCGCTGAGAAGAAGACTGTTCAGAAGAACGCTGAATAATCACTTCGCTTACTATCCCTTAGTAAAAAGATAAAAAGGAGATTCCTGCAACAAGCTTGCGGAATCTCCTTTTTTCGGTTTACAACCATTCATCTCATGGCGCATTTCTTTTCTCTTAGTCGATGTCATCAGAGGAGTTGGGCTTCAACTCATTGTCTTCATCCGTGTCATAGCTCAAGTTTCCATCGTCTTCACCATGAAGAGCCTCATGGAAGTCATCCCAACTTTGGTATCCCACGAAGAGGGCGAGCTTGTTGAGTGTCTCCTGTGAAGGTTTCTCCTTGCCACTCACGTAGTTCCAAACCTTGTGAAGTCCCTGCGCACTGATTTTCAAGTGATGTTTCACAGAGAACGCAGAAGCTAATTTTTCAAAGTCAGAACCTACATGAATCTTTTTACCGACTTTCTTCTCTACCTCGGAGGTAAGAATTCTCAAATCATTTTTCATAAAACAAACGTATTTCCTTTCTCGGTGCAAAATTACAAAAAGAAAAGAGAATAAGAGCAAGAATTTTAGATTTTTGTTAATTATGCTAATAAAAAGAATCAAAACTAATTATTTTTTGTACCTTTGCAAAAACAAAAGAAATGAAAAGAGAGATATACCAACATACCATCATCATTCTCATTAGCATGACACTTATGCTTTTCATAACATCATGCAATCATCATGTATCCCCAAAACTGAAATCCATTGACAACAAAATTTCAACGGATTATACAAAAGGAGAGGCTATGCTTGATAGTTTTATCCTAGCTACTCCCAACATGGAGAAAAACGACGAAATGTATTGCAAACTACTAAGGCTTTGCATCACAGATAAAGCATATCGCCCTATCAATAAGCAAAAGGACCAAGTTGACTCTTTGGTGAACTATTTCGAAGGATTCCATGACAAAGATATTCTTGCGGAAAGTTATTTTATGGCAGGAAGAGTTTATTATGAACTTGGAGATTCTCCAGAAGCACTGAGCTTCTATCAAAAAGCAGAAAGTTCTGTTAGCAAAGACAATTATGCCTTGAAAGGAGACATTTTATACCAAACAGGAACAATTTATAAAATTTGTCATCTTGACAAAGAGGCAATAAAAACATATAAACAAGCATATTTATTTGATTCGTTAAGCAACAATAAGAGAAACATGTTATATGATAGCAGAGATATTGCTTACTTGTATTCAAATAATAAAAATTACAAAGAAGCTATTAAATATTGGAAAAAAGGATTAATGATAGCAGAATCTATTAAAGACACAAAACTGATAAAAGACTACAATTATCTTTTGGGAAATGACTACATAACTATAGGTGAAAAAGAAAAAGGTTTTTCATACCTACAAAAGGCATTAAACTCCCCAAATAAGACCTGGAGTAAGAGCGGTTTATTCTCTTGTGCTTCTCAATATTTCAGAAAAGAAAACAAGATTAAGGAAGCAGAGAAATATGATAGTTGGTTAATAGATTCTGGTACCATTTGGAGCAAACGTTACGCTAACAAAGAACTTTTAAACGACAAAATTTCAAAAAATAATATATATAAAAAATATTGGCAAAATTACCTACAACTTTCAGACTCCATCAATAACATTACAGAAACCGAAGCTGTAAAGAAAATAGAAAAGATGTATAATTACAAGCTTAAAGTAACCGAGAATATGAGATTGAAGCAAGATAATTTCAATAAAAACATAATTATTATTGGAGTTTTTGTATTCCTTATGTTCACTATTATTTGTTCTCTATTCTATAGCACTTTGCTGAAACAAAAAAGCAAAAATTTAGAGCTAAAAATAGAAAACTATGAAAATTTAAAAGAAAAAGAAAAATTAAAATCAACAAAGACCAAGGCTCTTCAGAAAAAAGAAATCACCAATTCGAAAATATTTAACGAAATACAAAAGGCTATCAAAGATGGCTCATTTAAACTCGAACCTTACCAATGGAAAGAATTAGAAGAACTTGTTGAGAAGAACTATCCTGAATTTCGAAAAAGGCTAAATAGTTTTGTTAGATTCAGTGATTTTGAATTTAAAGTTTGCCTTATGATAAAAATAGGCATTTCACCAATCAGCATTGGCGCTTTTACAAGCCATACAAAAGAAGGGATCAATTCTGTAAGAGGGCGATTATTTAAAAAAGCATTCAACAAGCCAGCAAGTGCACCAAAATGGGACGAATTTATCAAATCTCTATAAATACTTATATATCAGTGATGAACACTGTAATTTCGTCAGTGTTCATCACTTTGCACACTATTTGCACACTCATTTATTTGGGAAATTCAAAAACTTCCACTAATTTTGCAGCAGTAAATCAAAATCATAAAGTCATGAGATCTTTAATAATTACACTATTACTTAGCTTATATATAAATATGGCAAATGCAGAAGAATATACAATCACTCCAAGTTTAGAAAGTGATGAGTCAACTTCTCCTGATATTAGACATGCACCAGCAAAGATGCCTTCCATTTCACAAGACGACGATATTTTTACAATTAGTAGAATATCAAAAAATAGTGAAGTACATGTATCCCTTCTAAATAAAGAAGGCGACACATTATATAATTATATAGGCACAACACCTGATGGAACTCTAACATTAGAAATCCCTGCAACCATATCTGAATGTATTGCGCAAGTTATACTAAAAGTAAATAACAAGACCTTTATAGGTCACAAACAATAATAACTAAAAATCAAAACACGATGAAAAAAATCTTATCAATGGCATTTATGCTTTGCGTATGTGCAGGCATTCATGCAGAAGTTGGAGCAACCGCAGTTGTTGCACCATGTGAAGGAGTTCCTAACAAGACATTCATGGGAGAGGCTACAAAAGAGCAAATCAAACAAGCTCAGGCAGAGCTCATCGAAGAATGCAAGAAACTTGCTGCAAAGAAAGCACAAGAATTAGAAAAGATCAACTAATATTTTAGAAACCAACTTCTTCCTATGTGGCATGGGAAGAAGTTTAACATTTTATACAATGAAACTTATACAAACCATACTCTTCATATTGTTTTCTGTTAACATTTTTGCTCAACGAACCGTTGTTGACACAGTTGATTACAAATTCAACTATGCCATCAAATATACTACGTGCGAAGAGTTAAAGCCATTTGATGATGAAGTTGTTGTCGAAGTAGGAAAGCACAGAACTCTATGTTATGGCTATTGGGATGAAACCAACAGCTTAGCTTTAGATAGTATAAAAACTCATGGAGGAGGTGTAGCAGATTATCTTGCATTAGGTAATCCCATAGGTTGGTTTTCATATCATATTCTCAAGAATTATCCAAAGAAAGGAGAATTGACCGTAACACAATACGAAGGAAAAAGTTATATCTATACAGAACCAGTAGTTGAGAAGAAATGGAACTTAGAAGAAGGTGACACTACCATTCTTGACTATGCATGCAAAAAAGCATCATGCACTTTTAGAAACAGAACTTGGAATGTATGGTATACACTTGACATCCCCATCTCAGAAGGTCCTTGGAAACTTGATGGCCTACCAGGAATGATTCTTATGGCAAAAGAAACTAAGGGACAATACGCTTTCGAATGCATCGGTATCCATCAAGGTGTAAACAAACCAATGACTATGGAATTGAATAAGAAGATAAAGACCACAGGTATATACCTTGAGCGAATATATAAACTGAAAGAAAGCAATTACGAGGCATATAAAAAAGCAACAGGAGCTGACAAGAATGTCATATCACAGCCCAAATATACCTCAAGCACAGCTTGTCTGTTGGAATATTACGAGCCGAACAAGAAATAACAAGACATCATATAATCTTATGGTTAATTTTGTCGCTTTCTCTTATCAACATGAACATAAAAAAAATAATATTAATATTCTCTCTCATCATATCGTGCACAGATATGTTTAGCCAGAACTTTAGCGGCATCGTCAGAGACAGTGCTTCGCATAAAGTTCTGGATTTTGTGTCGGTTGTCATTCTTGATGCTAAGCGTCAACCTCTTAGTTTTCAACACACAAACGCAAAGGGAGGTTTCTCCCTTGCTGTACCAGAAGGTAAGAGTGCCGCATTTATATCCTTTACCATGTTAGGCTATGCCAAGAAAGTATACATGGTGTCAAGACATAAAAATGGACAAACAGTCTATTTGCACGAAGAAGCTTCTAAAATCAAGGAAGTAAGCGTAAAAGCCAAGCGTTTACAACTTTCGGGCGACACCTTGTCTTATTCTGTAGCAGGCTTCAAGCAAAAACAAGACCGCTCCATCGCAGATGTCATCGCAAAAATGCCAGGATTAGATGTCAAAGAGAATGGTGCCATTACCTTTCAAGGACAACCCATCAGCAAGTTTTACATCGAAGGCATGGACTTAATGGGTGGAAAATATGCGATGGCATCCGAGAACCTATCTGCCAACAAAGTAAAAAAAGTTGAGGTGCTACAAAGACACCAACCTATCAAAGCCCTTCGAGGAAAAAGTTTTTCTGACCAAGCCGCACTCAACCTCGTACTCACAGACGAGGCTAAGGCAGCATGGAGCAGCACGCTCGCCATTGGAGCTGGAGCACAGCTACAAAAAGGAGAAGGCGAAGACTTGCTGCGAGACGGAAAATTTACAGCAATGAGATTTGGCAAGAAAAGCCAAAGCATCTCGATGTATAAGTGGAACAATACGGGCAAAGACCTACAACACGAGATTCTTGACCTCGCACGCGAAAGCAATCTTAACGACAATGTAAACGGATGGATTGGCAACATTTCTGTTTCATCAAGTTCTCTTGCCAAGAAAAGATATGTACTCAACGACACCCACTTACTCGCCACTAACTGGCTTGCGAAAGTAGGAAAGGACAAAGAACTTCGCATGCAAGCCACCTACCTGTTTGACAACACGATTGGCAAGAAATACAGCAAAACCATCTATACAAATATCTTAGGAATGCCTGCCATTGAAGAGGAGACATCTGCCTCAAAATATCGCAGTGAGCTAACCACAGAACTACAATACAAGGTCAACTCTTCAAAAAACTACATGACCAACATCTTTCGTTCCACTTTCAACTGGAACCATAGTACAGCATCAAACCGATTGGGAGAAGATCAAGTAAAACAATTTGTAAGACCTCGAAAAGTTTATATAGGTGATGAATTTTCGCTTCTTCATAATCTCAGCAAGCAACGAAGCTTTTCTTTTGTAGTAGATGCCTCATATTGCCATCTACCAAGTTTGTTGTCTCTATACGATTCCTCCTTGCAACACTTGGCTGTTTCTGAATCTCAATTCAGCGCAAACACCACATTCCGCCATAAGCTGTTAGGTTTCAAGGTTTCCTACGAAGCCGAGTTAAAATATAAAAGAGAAGAGGGTAAACTTACCAATGCTCCACAGCAAAAAGAATACATGCAGGAAGTAGACGGAAAATTAACCCCGTCTATCAGCTATTCCAATAGTTGGGGACTCAGCCTGTCCGCATCGGCATTACTCAAATTAGCTCGTTTTGACCTGACTCAAGATAATGTCACAAAACTAAATCTGACACCGTCTTTTATGATGAGCTACAAAATCACCTCAACAACAGATGCCAAATTGGGCTATCGTAGAGCATACTCAGTCATGCCTTTTTCATCCCTCACCTCCCTACCTTATTATAACAACTATATTACAAAAGTACAAGGAGATGGCAAGTGGAACGACATCAAGACTCACTATCTATGGGGAGAATTTAATTACGGGAACCCTCTTATTGGATTCTTCTTTTACCTAAAAGGGAGCTACAATGGAAATAGCAATGTGCCATTGTACACGTCATGGTTAGAAGGAAACATCTACCATGGTAAAATGAGCGAGCAACATTCCTCATCTTCACTCAAGAATCTTAGTGCTAATATCAGCAAATCATTCGGAATGGGAAAACTTACAATAGATGTTGGTGGAGATGGCACATGGAGCGATTACAACATACTGTTATCAGAAGAGAAAGTACCTTATCAGAATCGTTTCTACAATACATACCTCAAGTTTGCCATCATGCCATGCCCGCAATTTGCTGTAGAAGAAAAAAGTTCATACGACTATTCCAAGATTATCAACAAGCAAGAGTCTTCTCTCAATAGTGAGAGCTTTCGAACGACAGAACATGAGCTAAGCCTCTTTTTCATGCCAGGCAAATGGAAGTTTGAATGGGCCAACAGTCTTTCTCATAGCAGTGACAAGAGTGTAAGCGATGCATATTTCTCGGATGCAAGTATCTCTTTGAGCTTACGCCGGTTCGACATCGACTTATCACTGAGCAATATCTTCGGCACAAAGAAATACGAACGTCAAGTTATAAGCGACAGTTATATTCACTATAGTGTCAATCACTTGCGTCCAAGAGAGATTCTTTGCAGAGTATCGCTTTATCTTTAAAATTTGCATCTGATAATTTTCGTAATTCAGTCGTTTTTTGTAACTTTGCAGCCAAAAGCAGGAATGCCTGCTCGTAATTCTTAACAAATACATCTTTGCAATGAAAGAATTAGCACTCAAGTACGGATGCAATCCGAATCAGAAGCCTTCCAGAATCTTCATGGAGGATGGAAGCGAACTCCCTATCGAAGTAGTTAACGGCCGTCCTGGTTACATCAACTTCCTCGATGCTTTCAACTCTTGGCAATTGGTCAAGGAGCTCAAAGCTGCCACTGGTCTTCCAGCCGCAGCAAGTTTCAAGCACGTTTCTCCAGCAGGTGCCGCAGTGGGATTGCCACTGAGCGACACATTGAAGAAAATCTATTTCTGCGACGATGTCAATTTCGAGTTGTCTCCATTGGCTTGCGCCTACGTACGTGCACGTGGTGCTGACCGTATGTGTTCTTATGGTGACTTCGTTGCCTTGAGCGATGTCTGCGACGAGGCTACCGCTCTGCTCATCAAGCGTGAGGTCAGCGATGGCGTCATTGCCCCAGGCTATACACCTGAGGCTATTGAAATCTTAAAGGAAAAGCGCAAGGGTACTTACAATGTCATCAAGATTGACCCTAACTACACTCCTGCCCCTATCGAGCGCAAGCAAGTGTTTGGCGTTACCTTTGAGCAAGGTCGCAATGAGGTTAAACTTGACGACCCAGCACTCTTCGAGGACATTCCTACACAAAACAAGAACTTCCCAGCTGATGCTAAGCGCGATCTCATCATCGCACTCATCACTTTGAAATACACACAGAGCAACTCTGTCTGCTATGTCAAGGATGGCCAGGCCATCGGAATTGGTGCCGGTCAGCAAAGCCGCATCCACTGTACTCGTTTGGCAGGAAGCAAGGCTGACGAATGGTGGTTGCGCCAATGCCCTAAGGTCATGAACTTACCTTTCAAGGAGAAGATTCGCCGCGCAGACCGTGACAACACTATCAACGTCTACATCTCTGACGAATGGGAAGACGTACTTCAGGATGGTGTTTGGGAGCAGTTCTTCACCGAGAAGCCTGAGCCATTGACACGCGAGGAAAAGAAGGCTTGGATTGCCAAAAATACAGGCGTATGCTTGGGTAGCGATGCTTTCTTCCCATTCGGCGATAACATAGAGCGTGCCCACAAGAGCGGTGTGGAGTATATCGCACAGGCTGGTGGTAGCATTCGTGATGACAATGTCATCGAGACCTGCGATAAGTATGGTATCGCCATGGCATTCACACATGTTCGTTTGTTCCACCACTAATTAAGTGAAACACTATACATTTAAAATAAATAATAGATTATGAACGATATTGACGATATTATCATGGGTGGCATGGTCTTCAAAGGCGGTGGTGGTCCAAAAAAAGACGACGACGGCAAAGTGAAGACAAAAGCCAAGAAGAAAAAGTATATCACCGGTGCCCACGGTAGTGGCTCAGCCCGCCAAAAGGCGAAATATCGCCAACAACGTGCAAACCGCAAGTCACAGAAAAAATAAAAGACATCGGGTAATATTCAAAAAAGGTCGAGACTATTTTCACAAGAGTCTCGACCTTTTTGTTTTTCCAAAACACCTAAGTTTATCATTATTTAAATCGTTGGCGAAATTATAAACCGCCAAAAAACATCAGTTACTATTTTTTGAGTTTCAAAGATTTTCCCTTCGACAACTGCAAGGTAGAAGTTTTCAACTTGCGATTGGCATGGTCGAAAATCATAGCTGGGTCGAAGCGCTTGCCATCGAACGACATCTCAAAATGAAGGTGCTCCGTTGTAGCACGCCCTGTGCGCCCCGTCAAGCCAATCACTTGACCAGCTTTTACCTTATCGCCCTTCTTCACCATATTACGAGACTGATGACTATAAAGAGTCTCAAAACCAAAGGCATGTTTAATGCGAATACAATTGCCATAACCATAATAAGGTCCCGAAGCTATTACCACTCCATCAAAAGCCGCCACAATCTCATCATTAGGACGAGTTTTCAGATCAACCCCCGAATGGCGACGTTTGCCACCATAAGGACTAATAACCTTGGCTCCCGGCAAAGGATATGACCAATGCTCGGCTTCTATTTTCTGCAAATCAAGTTCAAAAGTATTCGTCAACACAAATGGATCATTCACCTCGTCAGGGTCGAGGGTTTCTCCACTTGGCCAAGCACTATAGTTGCTTTTTCCTGTAGTCTTATCAGTCGAAACTCGTGTATCAAGAGGGTCTTTCTTTTTGGCAGTCTCCATATTACCCACAGACGAATCCTTGCCACCCACTACAGTAACAGAGACACGATTGCCGTTTTTGCGAAACTGGATGGTCTGTCGGCGAAGACGATGGCTCTTGATTTCAAGAATTGTCTCCGGATTAATACGTCCACCATTCACCATAATGGAAAATTCACAGTAGGTTTCCTCATTCTTCGTTCCAACGATGGCGATGGTTTGCCCTGCCTCCACGTGCTGACCTACCTTCACCAAATTCTCAGCATTATTGGCATATACCGTCTCCAAACCATTATCGTGACGGACAACAATGACATTGCCTTGACTCTCCGTCTTACGAGACAAACGAACATAACCATCAAACATAGCCTTTACCGCATCTCCTTTTGTTGTTTCTATCTTGAGGGCAGAATTTCCAGATGTCAACGAAGCCTTTCCCACGGGAAGCGGGAAGGAATATTCCTTGGCACGAAAGATCTCGAAATCAACATTAAAAGCAGGAGATTGGTCGAAAAGTCCAGGAGTAGAAATACTGATTTGCTGCTGTTCCGCAGCAGAGAATTGATTTTTTACTGGTGTAAAAGAAGACAGAGAGGTAAACAAACAAAGCAACATGCTCACTACAATGGATTTTACAGCCATTGAATGGATATGTTGCTTTACTTGATATCTATGATAAAAATATATGCTCATGATGAATAGTCTAAAAAGACCCAATTTAAAAATAAGCTAAAGCAGAAATTACTTCAGCATAATTCCAGTGAAGATTCGTCCGCTCTCAGCACCCAACTTACGGGCAGAGAAGTACTCATCACTATGAGCATAAGTACAGATGCCACAATCATGTATGTTCTCTTTCTGCACACCACAATGCAAAAGGATTTTTTCATTGCTAAGTGGCAGATTGATATGCCATTTCAAAGGTTGCTCTACATTTCCCTCAGAAGCAAGACGATCACGCTCGGCTGCATCTGCCGCAAAGGCTGCATTAGGACGTTGCTCAGCAATTTCACTCATCGGGAACGCAGCTTGTTCAAACTGCTCATACACCTCATCGCCGACCTCGAAATTTTCCAAGGAAATACCAGGTCCTATCACCGCCTTCAACATCTTTGGATCAGTCTTGTAGGCAAAGGTCATCTCCTGAATCGTCTTATGGACGATACGTGCCAAGGTACCTCTCCAACCAGCATGAATAGCAGCTATAGCATGGTGCTCTTCATCATATAACAGCACAGGTATACAATCAGCAGTGGAAACTCCAATACAAGCACCACTTTGATTGGTCATAACAGCATCTACCCCCTCAAGTACCATCTTGCGAATATTCTCAGGCATTGTCAAGAACTCACCTGCAATTTGGCGTACCTCTACCCCATGCACTTGGTGAGGCATAACGAGATGATCGACAGCTATTCCCAACTCAACTGCCAAAGCCTCACGATTAGCAGCGACATGCTCAGGATTATCACCGCAATATTCATTGATATTGAATTCGCCATAGTTGCCCTGGCTTACCCCACCTTTACGAGTGGTAGAGAAAGCCATGACACCATCAGCTATGTTATATTCTTGAATCATTAGATTTACATTTATGAGAAGAACAATCTTTTAAATTCTACCAGATTCCGTTCTTTACTTCTTACTTAATATCCTACTCGTATTCGAAATCATCGAGTTCGTCCACGTCCTCGATTTCATCCTCATCGATATATTCCACGAAATCCTCACCCTCATCTTGCATCTCCTGCTGGAAACGAGACATATCCTTGTCACGATGCACAAGGGTATCTTCGGCGGTGATTTCTTGCAACTTGTTACTCTCTGAGTTCAGTTCCTTCCAGAGCACATCCTTCAATTCTTGGATACCCTGGCCCGTCACAGAAGAGATGAAGACCACAGGCAAGTCGGTAGGCAAGGTTTCCTTGAGCATCTCTATCAACTCATCGTCAAGGAGATCGCATTTGGTCACCGCCAACACACGATGCTTGTCAAGCATATCAGGATTAAAATTCTTCAATTCGGCAAGGAGCACCTCGTACTCTTTCTTGATGTCATCCGTATCGCCAGGAACCATAAAGAGCAACAGAGAGTTGCGCTCTATATGACGAAGGAAACGCAAGCCAAGTCCCTTTCCTTCACTTGCACCTTCGATGATACCAGGAATATCTGCCATGACAAAAGACTGATGGTCACGATAATCCACGATACCCAAGGATGGTTCGAGCGTAGTAAATGGATAGTTGGCTATCTTAGGTCGAGCACTTGACACGGCAGAAAGCAAGGTTGACTTACCCGCATTAGGGAAGCCCACAAGACCTACGTCAGCCAAGAGTTTCAACTCCATGATGATAGTCATCTCCTGCATAGGCTCACCCGGCTGGGCATAGCGAGGAGCTTGATTAGTAGAAGTACGGAACTGGAAATTACCCAATCCACCACGACCTCCCTTAAGGAGGAGCACTTCCTGTCCATCGTATGTGACATCACACACATACTTGCCCGTCTCGGCATTATAGACCACAGTGCCACAAGGAACATCGATGTAGATATCCTTGCCATCGGTACCATGGCATTTATCACGTCCACCATTACCACCATGCTCGGCGAAGAAGTGACGCTGATACTTCAAGTGCAGCAAAGTCCAGTAGTTGTGGTTGCCGCGAAGATAGATGCTTCCTCCACGTCCGCCGTCGCCACCGTCAGGACCACCATTTGGTTGGTACTTCACGTGGCGCAGGTGCATGGAGCCTTTACCACCCTTACCAGAGCGGCAGTTGATTTTTACATAATCTACGAAATTGGATTCAGCCATAGTTTAATAAAAATGTTAAATGTTAAATGTTAAGTGTTAAGTTAAATGCTAATAGAAAAATGTACTTTTGCCCAAAAGGGCACTTCTTCTCATTTAACACTTAACATTTAACACTTAACATTCCTATCTTAGAGGTTGTCGATCACATCACAAACACGAGCGAAGATCTCATCTACAGTGCCGAGGCCCTCGATGTGGTGGTGGATGCCTTCCTTCTCATACCAGTCGATGAGAGGAGCAGTCTGAGTATGATATACGTTGAGACGCTTCTTGATAGTCTCCTCGTTATCGTCAGAGCGACCGCTTTCCTTACCACGGTTGATCAAGCGAGCCATCAACTCATCCTCAGGAACAGCCAACTCAATCATGGCTGCTACCTTGTGACCACGCTCAGCAAGCATCTTCTTCAAAGCCTCAGCCTGTGGAGTAGTACGTGGGAAGCCATCAAAGATGACACCCTTGTGATCCTTACCGAAGCTATCATATACGCTTGCCAAAATATCAATCATCAACTCATCAGGAATCAACTGGCCGTTGTCGATATAACCCTTAGCAGTCTTACCAAGCTCAGTGCCATTCTTGATTTCATTACGCAACACGTCACCTGTAGAAATGTGACCGAGACCATACTTCTCGATCATCTTGTCGCTCTGAGTACCCTTACCAGCACCTGGAGCACCAAAAATTACGATATTTTTCATCTTTCTTTGTTATATGTATAAAATTTATGTTGTTGCTTAATTGTATTTATTCATCCACTTCTGACCTTTAGGAGAGAGGATAATAGCAAAAAATATGCTAAAGAGAACGGTCAAAACCCCTAAATAAAATAAAGCTCCCATATTAATTTCTCCTATTTTTTTTATTATTATATCTCTTTTGACTTCTTTGCTTTTTACTTCTATCCGACTTATTTTTATAATTAAGATATATACCGATACACAGAAAGGCAATTCCTAAAATTCCACTAACCAGATAAAGCAACCAATGCATATCCCCGAAATCGTCAACCATTGATGCGACAAATACAGCCGTCAAGAAGTACTTGGAAATATCCAAACAATAATCACTTAATTTATCCCACATAGTCTTCGCCTCCAAAACTTTCTTTTATTCTACAATCGTGTAGATGTCTCGGAGGTTGCGACCTTCCTGGTCATAGTCAAGGCCGTAGCCTACAATGAAGTCGTTAGGGATTTCCATGACAGCATAGTTGATGTCAAGGTCAACTTTCAGATTTCCCGGTTTAACGAGAAGTGAGCAGATTTCGATAGAGGCAGGATTCCTCTTCTTCAAATCCTCTATCATGTGAGCCATGGTGAAGCCTGAGTCAACGATGTCCTCCACGATGACGACATGGCGACCCTCCAACTCCTGGTTGATGCCCATGAGTGTCTTCATGCTGCCCGTAGAGGAAGTGCCCTCGTAAGAAGCATACTTCACAAATGAGATTTCACTTGGCACGGTTATCATACGCATCAAATCGGCTGCGAAGATAAAAGAGCCATTCAACACTGCCAAGAACACAGGAGTCTTACCCTCATAGTCCTTGTTGATACGGTCTGCAACGACCTTCACTTTCTTCAAAATCTCAGCTTCCGGAATGGAAGTCTTAAAGGTTTTGTCCTTGATTTTAACTACGCCCATAGTCTTGAAATAAAATATTTTGTGCAAAATTACGAAAAAAATACGAAACAGCATTCTTTCATAGCGCTTTTTTTAGTACTTTTGCATTTAGAAGATTAGGATTGTGGACTTTTCCCCATAATTTACCTCTTCACTTAATAGTTTTTCACAACAACGAATTTACAGAATCATAGATATGAAAATATTCACAAGCGCTCAGATTCATGAGCTTGACAAATATACGATAGAGCATGAGCCTATCACTTCGCTCAACTTGATGGAGCGTGCTGCCAAGGCACTCACCAGAAGCATCGAGGAAGAGTGGTCAAGCCGCACCCCCATGGTCGTTTTCGCTGGTCCAGGCAACAACGGCGGAGACGCTCTTGCAGTGGCACGTCTATTGGCTGAGGACGGATACCAAGTGTCAGTATACTTGTTTAATGTCCACAACAAGCTTTCTGCAGACTGTGCCTCCAACAAGAAGAGACTCGTAGAGGGAAAACGCGTCAAGAGTTTCACGGAGATAACCGTCAATTTCGACCCTCCACAGCTCAACGAGAACATGGTGGTCATCGATGGACTTTTTGGCAGTGGACTCAACAAACCTTTAGCCGGTGGATTCGCAGCCATGGTGAAATACATCAACCAGAGTGCCGCCAAGGTAGTCAGCATCGACATACCTTCGGGCATGATGTGTGAGGACAACACCTATAACATCCATGCCAACATCATCCGTGCCGACTTGACGCTAACCTTGCAGCAGAAGAAGCTATCGATGATGCTTGCAGACATGCAGCAATACCTGGGTCGTCTGAAAGTACTCGACATCCGACTCTCGCAAGAATTCATGCAGAAGACAGTTTGCAAGTACAAACTTTTAGAAGAAAACGACATCCGAAGCCTACTCCGTCCACGCAACGACTTTGCGCACAAAGGAAGCATGGGCAACGCTTTGATGATAGCAGGAAGCTACGGGATGACCGGAGCTGCCATTCTCGCCACTAAAGCTTGCCTGAGAGCAGGAGCCGGAAAGGTTACCACTCACACGCCGAAACGCAACTATGACATCATGCAAATCAGCGTGCCAGAAGCCGTATTGCAACTCGACCATGAGGAAACCTATTTCAGCGAGCCAACGGAAACGGAGACTTTCGATGCAGTGGGCATTGGTCCTGGCCTCGGAACAAACGAAGGTTCTGCCATTGCTCTCATCGCTCAGATAAGGCGTTGTACATGCCCTTTGGTCATTGATGCGGATGCCATCAACATCTTGGCAAGTCATCGAGCTTGGATGCAACAATTACCAAAAGACATCGTGATGACTCCTCATCCTAAGGAACTTGACAGATTGGCGGGCAACACAAGTGCCAATTGCTTTGAGCGACTCAGCAAAGCAAGCGAATTGGCAGAGCGACTCCAAGCCTACATTATATTAAAGGGGCACTACTCCGCCCTTTGTCTGCCAAATGGTTGCATCGAATTCAACTCCACGGGCAATAGCGGCATGGCTACCGCTGGCAGCGGCGATGTTCTTACGGGAATCATCACTGCCCTATTGGCACGAGGCTACGAACAAGCAGATGCTTGTAGAATCGGAATGTATCTCCATGGTCTCGCCGGCGACCTTGCCATCAAGGACTTGGGTAAGGAAAGCCTCATCGCAAGCGACCTTATCAACTATCTTCCAAAAGCATTTCTAAGAATGGAAGACTAATCTTTGAGATAAAAGGAAATATAAAAGTCAAGATACCCCAAAAGGCAATCTGCCGAGATAAGAAAGGTTACATCACCTTTCTTATCTCGGCGATTCTATTTTCCAACGTATCTCGCAAGTCATCCTTACGAGACATATTCAGTTTCTTTCGGATATGACATCTCTGACTGGTTATGTTGGATTCAGATTTTCCCAATTTCATGCAAATATCTTTCAGACTATTCCCCTCTAATATCAATTTACAAATTTCCTTTTCACTCTTAGTTAAATCAGCACATAGCATATCCCAAGCCAATCGTTCCACCTCTTCCTGCTTCAAGCGCTGGGTAGCATGGTTCACGATTCGTTGCCGAAGCTGGGGACTGAGTCTTTCGTAAAGATTTCCAGCCTTGTCATAATCCATATCACGCAAATTAGCCAACATATCCAATGCCTTTCTTTCCTCTTGGCTGATTTCACGAGGCTGACGCAAACCTTTAGTCACCTTACTCATATTATAGGTATATACATACACCAACATCAGTACACCGACAAGAATAGGTTTCATAGAATAGTGCCAAGTACCAACAGGCAATGTCGAATAATAAAAGAGGATAAGAGGAAGAGTCATCAAGGTAACCACCAATGCAGTTTTCTTGAGCATTAAACTCAAGGAGGAAATACCAAGAATCAGCATTACAAAAATATTGCCGATGATAGTAACATGGTCGTTAGGCGATCCAAAATAAGTATAAAGCACACTATCGGTCAAAAGCTTGACTGCAACCAATACAAAAAGGGCAGACACTCCCAAATAAAAAGAAATCTTCCCTTTCCATATCATCCATTGGAACATAGAAAAGAACAGGAGATGGAGACAAGATGCAGTGAAACCTTGAGGTTGCTTTACAATGAGAAACAAAATAAAATGGAAAGGAATAATGATGAGTTCTATGAGCGTAACAAACAGATAGGCTATCACACGACGCCTATCCACGACACCACAATATAGAGGGCACAATCGCCTTTCCACATATTGGATTAACCTTACGATGCTAAAGCTTAATTCTAATTCTTTCATAAGCTAAAATCTTTTACTTTCATCGACAAAAGTAAGAAATAAAACTCAAAAAAACACGACTATTTTTAGAAAAAACTACGTTTTAAGCATTTTTCAGTGTAAAAAACAACAAAAAGTAGAGAAATCAGTATTTTTCAGTGTAGAAATCCTTGCTTCCTACTTAATTTTCCTCTAATTTTGCCATCGCAAGTTCAAAACTGAACTACAACAGAATTTTAGATTTTCCAAATAACGAATTCATTTGCTTTTGATTAGACAGAATTAATCTATCATTTGGCTTTTCTAAGACTTCTCGCAAAGAAATAAAAAGTTTCTGTAAGCGTAGAATACAAAAAGAAGATTTCTAAGAACTATTATATATTAAAAACAGTAACGGTTATGAAGAAAAAGATGATGATAACATGGATTGCCTGCATGGGAATAGCAACCCTATGTTCAGCGCAAAAGGTAGCACTCAAGACCAACGTCTTGTATGATGCCACCACAACCTTCAATCTTGGAGCCGAGTTCGGACTGTCTCCCAAGTGGACACTTGACATCTCTGGGAACTACAACCCATGGACTTTCTCCAACAACAAGAAATGGAAGCATTGGTTAGTACAACCAGAGGCAAGATACTGGTTCTGCAACAAGATGCAGGGACACTTCATCGGTTTCCATGCTCTCGGTGGTCAATATAACCTCAGCAACATAGATGCTGACTTCATGTTTCTCGGCACCGACTTCGCGAAATTGAAAGATTATCGCTTCGAAGGTTGGATGATTGGAACAGGCATTGCCTATGGATATTCCTGGGCTTTGTCAAAGCATTGGAACATCGAGGCCGAGATTGGACTCGGATACGTTTTCTCCAAATACGATCAATATGAATGTGAGAAATGCGGAGAAAAGGTGGAAGACAACAAGGCACACCACTACGTGGGACCGACCAAGGCGGCACTTAACCTCGTATACGTTTTCTAAGGAAGAAGACTTCAGTCTCAGAATAAAGACATAGAACTTCTATCTATCACTATAATCTATCGTTTAAGTAAAAGATTTCTATTATGAGAACAATCCATATCATCAGAGCATCACTCACCGCAGTGTGGCTACTGTTCTGCGCCACATCAACAGCCCAACAGTTGTTTGGTGGGAACGTCAGCTTGCTCAACAAGGAAGTGAAGAAGCAAGGCGACAAAGTAAAGTTCAACATGGACTTGAACATCGACAACCTAAAGTTGAAAAGCAACAAGGGCTTGGTCATGATTCCGATGATCGTCAACAAAGACGATACGCTCAAGATGCCAGCCATTGAGTTGATGGGCAAGAAGCACTACATCTATTATCAGCGCAACCAGAAGACGGCAACTCCATCCCCACTCATTGTTGAGCGCCGAAGGAATGGAGAACTCCAAACTATCCATTACTGCCATCAAACCCCATTTCGCCAATGGATGAGCGATTCCAAGCTCATCATTGCCCAAGACGTATGTGGCTGTAACCAAAGCATCATAGAAGAAGGGTTGCTCACACATGTAGGCGATATCCTTCAAACGCCAGTGGCACCACCGAAGCCACAGGAGAAGCCCAAGCCTGCCAAGATTTGGCAAGAAAAAGGTTCTGCAAGACTCAATTTCAATATCAATAAAGCTTTTATCAATACCAAGCTTGACAACAATGATGCGGAGCTTGACAAGATATGCAGGACTATTGACAGGGTGAAGAACAATCCAAACGTTCGCATCGTATCAATCACCCTACATGGTTACGCCTCTCCTGACGGCAACTATGAGAACAACAAGAGGTTGGCAGAGCTTCGCACAAAGGCGGTCTACGACCATCTCGTCTCCATCTATACCATGGAGAAGCATCTTTTCCAATTCTCTTCTACAGCGGAAGACTGGCAGGGAGTGCGTAACTATGTAGAGTCACACGACATTCCTCAAAAGGATGTGGTGCTCAACATCATCAACAGCGACCTCACTCCAGATGAGAAGGAGAAAGCCATCGCCTTGAAGGCTGGTGTAGCACATCGATTCCTCATCAAGGAAGTTTATCCTCAGTTGAGACGTACAGAATACTCCGTCAATTATGAGATAAAAGAACAACAGAACAAGTAAAGTCTGAAAGAACAACATGAGATATAACAAGACAACCATAAGATACAATAAGTAAAAGATGAAAGATAAAATGTATGCGAAACTCTTTGAAATCAATTGTATAAGTAACATAGTATTCATTTAACTTTTAAGAACGTATGAAAAAAATCAATCTATTCGTAATGAGTTTGCTCGCGACAGCAGCATTCACATTCAACAGTTGCAGTACAGACGACGCTTTGACACCTGGTTCTGGTACAAGTAAGGAAGAGGCATTCTTCAAGATTGCCATCGTAAGTAATTCCAATGAGGCTACTCCAGCCAAGCCGCACCAGACAAGAACTGCCTTAAAAAGCGATTACAACGCCATCGATGGCGAGCATGAGGTCAATAGCGGCACACTCTACTTGACCGATGCAAGCAGGAACATCGTGTTCCAGAAGACCTTGACTTCTGCAGACTGGGAGCAGATGAAAATCCCTACCGAGTCTACCGTAGGCCGCACTACCTTGGAGATTCCTATCAAGAACGTCACCCTTGGCGTCACCTACAACGTGTACTTCTTGGCAAACACTACCGATGCCGCACCTTGGACAGGTACTTACACTGCCGACACCAAGTTCACTGGCAACTACGGCAGACCTAACCAATTCGCCATGTTCAACCAAAATGACGCGACAGTCTCTGCTGATACCTACAAGGTAACTTTCACTGAAGCCAACAAGGGCAAGGAAAACGCCGCAACCATCGAAGGCAACAAGGCTATTGCCGTTGAGCGCATCGCAGCTCGTATCGACCAACCAACCTCAGAAGCGACCCGCCTTATCAGTTACAAGGAGTTGATGACAGCCGAGGAAATCGAAGAATTGTCACCAAAGCAAAAGGCTATGATGGACAACGCTATCGAAAGAGTGGAATCCATCACCCTAAGCAGATATGCCATCGCCAACTTAGCAAAGTCCACCTACATCATGCAGCAGTGGGACAACAATTTCACATTGTTCAATACCCATGCTACGGCTTGGTGGCAACCATACGATGAGTTTGGTACAACAACCCGAAAAGACAATGACGCATACTTCAAGAGCTTGGGCACAACAACAGCCACCCAGCAAGCCAACTTCGAGTATGTATTCGAGAACAATGTAGCAGGCAAGACCAACGCCACAAGCATGTACTTGGAATACACCATTACATTGAAAGACGTTGCCGGCACATCCAAAGACTTCACCGATGGTACCTTCTACCGCTTCGACAACAAGATATACACCAGTATCGATGACATTATCAAGGCATACGGGAACCAGAGCAATCCTTTCGGCAACATTACCAAGGAAAAGCTTCTCGAAGAATTGAAGATATCCGATGGCAAGACTACTGCCACAGAAGCAGAGCTCTCTCAGTTCCGCACCGACCATGCCATTGAAATCTTTGTAGGAGGAAAGGCATACTACAAGACCACCATTGACGACAAGTGGTACTCAGAGGCAGAGCGTCACCTGATTCAGCGCAATAGCGTCTACCAGTTGAACATCAAGAACGTATTCAATGTGGGAGCCGATGTTCCTAACGGTGAGCCTATCAACATTAATCCTATGTACTATCTGAACGTAGAGGTGAGCGTGAATCCTTGGGTTCTCAATGCAATCGATGTCGATTTGAAGTAATATTCATCAGTTTTGTTTTTCGGTCTCTCGGAGGTCACTTCTCTCTCCTCCGAGAGATTTTCAAAAGAGCAAAGAGAGTTTATGCGTTCCCACCAGAGGACGCCAACAAGAAACATCAAACCCTTCAAGGGACAGCAACAACTCAAAACAAAGACACCCATATTTACACCTTCTTTATATAGATGAAAATCATATATAGAAGAGATGGCACCTATTCTATATATAGACGGAACACATCGTGCTTCCAAGCAAGCACCCCATTAGACGAGAAAGCAAAGATGTTAGAGCTGCTTGCAGCAACGCTAACACACCGCATAAGAGAACATTTTTCTAAGAATATTAACAGTAAAAGATTTAACGATATGGCAAACTTCATCAACAATTCGTGCCACAGCGCACAGTATAGCACCCATCTCTGGGGCAAGGGGATAGTTCTTTCTGCCATCACCCTATTGTCATTGGCTTCTTGCGTCAATGATGACATGGACGATTGCCCTGCTCCAGCCAAGAGCAAAGTGTCTCTTTCCTTCGACTACACTTACAACATAAAAAATGCAGATGCTTTTTCCGAAGAAGTCAAGAACATCAACGTATATGCCTTCGATGCAAACGGCAAGTTCTTCGATTCCTATATCGAGAGTGCCGATAAGTTTGAGAAAGGACATACGATGGAAATCACCGACTTGAAGGACGGCAAGTACACCTTCGTCTGCTTGGCTCGCGACCAGCAACTGACATCAAGAGCCGAAGGGGATGAGATGGAATTCAGTTTCGCCTCCCTCACCCCAGGCGTTTCCACCATTGATGATTTGACGGAAAGAATGGGCAAACCAAGCCAGGAAGAGTACATTGAGAATGACAAGAAATTCGCAGCTCTTTACACTGCCCAGACCACCGTCGACTACAAGGAGTTCGATGAGAGCGGGAAACCAGGCATCATCACAGCCTCCAATCTCAGCTTGATGAAGTGTACCAAAACCTACCGCATCGTCCTCATGCCATACGACAATGAGCAGAGAGACTTCACTTCAGAGAACTTCTCCGTCTGCATCGAAGGTTCCGCAGCCTGGCTCGACCATAAGGGCGACAAGGTATGCAATGAGTTGATTTGCTATCGCCCTCACAATGCCGAACATCGATCCAACTACTCTGACGAGACAACCATTGAAGGCGAGATAATCGACCAAGCCCTGGTTTACGACCTCTCATCCTCACGCATGTTTGAGCGCAAGGAAGAACAAGAGCAACCTTCCGCAAAATCAACAGGAGCCTCATCCTACGATGACAAGCGCATCATCATCTGGGATTTGCGCGACAAAGAAAATCCACGAAAGGTATTCGACCACTCTCTCCCTTGGTTCCTCGCTCTCTGTGGAGAAGGACAAGGCAAAGGATGGAGCAGCCAGGAATATCTTGATCGCCAAGACCATTATATCCTAACATTCTACGTACCAGACAACAGAGATTACACACTTGACGCCAAGGTAAAAGTGAACGGTTGGGTGCTCAATCTGCAAGATGCAGACTTGGGACACGACCAATAAAGAAAGGAGGACAATATGAACGACATCATCAAGACATACGACCGACAAGACTATTGGAGAACTTTTGGCATGGCATTCGCTACACTGTTGGTGGCCTTGTTGAGCATTTTTCTCTTTGCCTCTTGCGTTTACGATGAATACAAGCCTGGCACTGAGAATTTCAAGAGCGACACCTACATCAACCTTAGCGTCATCGCTTCGCAGCCAGAAAGCAACATCCATAGCATCAGAGTTTGGGCTTTCAATTCTGAAAACGCCGATGACAATGACATCGCAATAGGTTATCGGAAAGAGACATTGGCGACTCCAATCAATGGCGAGAGCGACATGCACTCCATCAGCATAAAGCTTCTTCGTAATACACAGACACAAGAGAACCAGCACATCGACCTGTACATCTTGGCAAATGCCGAGAGCATCGGCAGTTTTTCACTCGATGGAAAGGAGACTTCCTTCTCAGTTGTTTTCGATGAGAAATCACTCACTCGCAAGCAGTTGAAGGAATTAGCCATCCAGAATCAGTTTGGCATTACCACGGACGGCAAGCCACAAGACACAGCTGTTCCATCTGCCGGTCTGCCTCTCTCCCGTGTCCTCACCCACATTTCTCGGAATGAGCACATAGCAGAGACAGAGACGGGTGCTGCCGCCAAGGCCATCACTGTCCCATTGGTAAGAGCCGTATCGAAGTTGCATTTCTTCTTTGCAAGGAAAGCCAAGGCTTCGACCGAGAATGTAGAAATCACCAAGATTGAGATTGACGAACAAGTTTTCCCAATCGAAAGCCGCGTATTCCCAATGGAAGTGACAGAAGACAAAGTAGAAGCCGAAGGATTAACTGGCTATTTTCCTTACGACACCCAATACATAGGAAGAAAGATGGCACTCGAAGGCATTCCTACCGCCAACATCAAGGAAGCAGAAACTCCTGAGACGCTCAAACGACAAGAGAAAGAGACTGCGAGCGCCTACATGAGCAGGCTCTATGCGGCAACCGTCGAATGTGATCTCTGTTATCTGCGGGAGAGCAACAAACCAGTCACGGGCACAATCTTCTACAAGCTAAACAGTTCTTCGGGAGTAAAACAAGCCACCTTCAACATTCCACTATCCCATAGAAACACCGAAATGGTTGTCTATGGATATTTCCTCGATGGCGGCACTGCCGACATCAACCTGAAATACTACGTGACGGCATGGAATGAGAAGGAAGAGACAAACATTGAGTTTAACTAACAGACAGAGGACAATGAAAAGAATCATCACACTAACATACATATTGGCAAGCATCACCTGCTTGCTCTGTGGGTGTTCGGAAGACGTATTCATGCCAAATACCCTCGCCGAAGGAGAGAAAGTCACGACATCTTTAATCTGTCAGGACAATTCGCCAAGAGCCATCGACATCACCCGTGCCACTGAGGCAGAGGAACGCAGACTTGACAATCTGCACATCTATATCTTCGACGACGATGGACAGTTGATAGGCTACAAGGGCATTACCACAGGACTCGACCAAAACACCAACAGTTCGCACCAAGCCAACATCAAAGGCATCAAGACACGAACCGGACAGGCATACATCTATGCGATAGCCAACGTACACACGGGGCTATATCCAGTATCTACCAGTAATGGCAGCATAGAGGAAGGCAAGCTCCCTATCGCCTTAGACGAAGAAAAGGCACAAAACGGAGAATACGCCTTCACCAAGGACATGCTACTAAACTTGCCTTTCGTGAGAGACGAGGAAGGAAGCATCCAAATCTCAAGCTGTTTCTTGATGAGCGGCTCGGTCAACAATGGTCAGGCAGTCACCATCAGCAACACGGGTGCCATCTCGCCTATCAATGTCATCAAGCTCAACCGCATCGTATCAAAGGTTAAGTTTACCATCAAAGCAGCGACCGGCAACAAACGCCAGTTCACATTGAGCAACTATGACATCATGAACATCTCCATGAATGGTTCGCTCATAGGCACAACAGATGGCAACACCCAAGCCTCCGCCGATAGCTTCAGTGATATTCCAGGACTATTCCGAGGTGTCAACGACATCGACTCCCTTGGCAGGGAGTTCTTCGAGGTATATCTTCCCGAAAACCTACAAACTGCCAAAAACAACGTATCTAATTGGCATGAGCGAGAGGCTGACAACAGTAGTATTCCAAAAGTATTCCAGAATGCGCCAAGCAATGGCACATACGTGGTTATCCGAGGGAAATACAGTGAGGTTGTCAATGGCACGACCAAGAATGCCGATGTCACCTATTATGTGCATCTCGGTGATTGCTCCCGCGACTTCAACAACTATGATGTGGAGCGCAACTGCAAGTACACATTCAACATCACGGTGGAAGGCGTTGACCAAATCATCGTGGAAGCCAAGAAGGAAGGCAACACCCAGCCAGGCTCAGAAGGCATCGTTCTCGAATATGGTTCTGCCGGCAAGAACCTGATGCTCGACAGTCATTACGAGCACATGGTGATGCGCTTTTACCAAAAGGACATCAAGACCCTCAAGCAAAATGGTCATGGCTACTATTACCAGGTACAAGACATCAACGGCAAGAGCGACCCTATCGAAGTCACCACTTCCGCTAAAGCGGGGAAAGACAATTTGAATGGAGCATCCACCGACTGGTTGGAGTTTGCCATCGGAAGCAGCACGCTCGGCTATAGTGAGTACAGCACGAATGCCAAAGCGAGGGGCAAGGCTTGCAAATACCCTGGCAAAGGCAAGACTGGACTATATCAGGTAGAGGATTTCCTCAAACTTCTCTATAGTCATGCCGATGACACCAACAATGATTTCTGGAGAAAAGGTAGCGGCAACAACCGCTATGTGGATGCCACTTGCTTCGTCTCAGAGAACTACTATGCCGACAAGGTTTGGAAACAATATGTCAATGACGCCCAAATCCGTTCATTCTATGTCGCCAACGAGGTGGCAGAAAGCAATGATGGAAGAAGCATCTATGTCAAGGCTGCATACGGTTTGCAACAATACAACATCCAGACGTTCTACAACAGAGAACTATCCGATACGATCGTAGCGTATGGTTGCGAGACCATCAATGACGAAGAAGGCTTGGGCTTCACAGCAAATGGCACTGGCACCCAATTCCAGTCAAAGGGCAATGACACCTGGGATGGACGTGCCAACATGCTCACAGACATCTTCGACACCAAAGATGGTGTCCTCACCAACGACACAAAAGACACCTGGGAAAGTCTATCCGATAACAAGTCGCTTGTCAAGGCTTGCATGAGCCGAAACAGAGACTTGAATGGAGATGGGAAAATCACCCAAGACGAAGTGAAATGGTATGTGCCTACCATCGAACAATACGCTGGTCTTTGGATTGGAGAAGAAGTTATCCACACCGACTCCAAACTTTTCAACCGAAGCACATCCACCATCGTGAACGACCCAGATGACAGAATGTTATACTACACCTCCACGAAAGGTGTCAACACATTTTTCTCTGAGGAAGGAATGGCAACCAACAACTACACAGCCTCTTACAGGGACTATCCACCGACCTTGATTCGGTGCATACGCAATTTGAAGTCTAACGCCCCTGGATATGCCGACACGCCACACAAGTACTACTCCTATGACGAGAAAAACAAGTTGGTAAATCTTGACAGGGTTGACAGCAAGGCCCTCAATGTGACGGGCGAGCAAGGAGAGTTGAACGAGCACACCGAGCGTTCGGAAGGCAATAAGCCTGCCAGTTCCTTCTACATCGCATCCAAGACCTACACCAAGAGCAATGCCACTCAAAAGAATGTTGTGGAAGGCACCGTTAAATGCTATGGCAACTACGAGCAGACCGACAAGAAATGGAGAGTTCCGAATCAAAGAGAAATGAGTATCATGGTGCTGATAGACACAGACTTTATAAAAGGTACCTACTGCCGCACCAAGTTCTCCAATATGAAATTCCGAAAATCATGGACTTACACTACGGTATTCACCATGAACGACCTTTGGAATACGGTTGGTTCCATCAGATGCATCAAGGTAAAGAAATAACGCTATAAGATTTTACAAACATTTACAAAGTCAAAAATATCATTTACTTTTACTAAGAACGACAAAGGTGCGAGGACGTTTGTTTATAAAACTGGTCGTTGGAGGTATAGTTGCCGAGTTGTCTCACCTTCTATGACTCCACGACTTTCATTCTCAATCATTCATCTTATAAGTAAAGCAATGAGAAATCGAACATCCATCATCATAAGCCTCATCTTCTGTGCCATCAGTTCCTTGGCGCAAAAACCATCGTTCCCCTATCCCATCATCCCCGACTCTATCAGGACTATAGAGCGACGCATGGAGTATCTTTGTCTCCATTATTGGGATGATTACGACTTCGCCGATACTTTACTACTCCATGATGCCAACATCACGGAGCAAGGATTTGTCAACTACATCGATTTACTACCGCATCTCAGCAAGGAGGCAGCAAGAAATAGCGTTTCGGGATTCGCAAAGAAAGCCTTTGCCTTGCCTGATTGCAGAAGCAAGTTTGAAAGCCTCATCGAGCATTACTTCGACGACCCACAGTCACCGATGCGCAATGACATGATTTACCTTCTGTTTCTCAGAAACATGCAGGAATCATCACTTTTCGATGAAACCGAAAAAGAAAGAATAGAATACAAAATCAGGAGGCATGATAAGAATCTACCTGGCAACACCGCACTCAACTTTTCCTTTATGGGAAAAGACGGGAAGCCACATCAGTTGAGCGATTACAAGCAAGAGAAAGTCATCCTTTATTTTTACGATCCCGATTGTGAGAATTGCCATCGCACCTCTGCCTGGCTAAGTCAGCAAAACATTTCACAAGAATACCAGATAGTAATGGTACATGCTGACAACGAAATAAGTGATTTATATAGCTTGCAAGCGATGCCTACGATATATTTGTTGGACAAGGAGAATCAAGTCATCTTAAAAGATTGCTCTGCGCAAAAATTGATAGAACATTTATAATTTGTTTATAAAACTGGTCATTGAAGATATCATTTACTTAGCTATAGATGAGTCGTAAGTCATCTTGAACTCAGCACGCACATTGTTGTTGCGCCTTACGATGATGGTGTAGTCTCCATCCTTTAGAGTACCAACGGTTGCGACAAGGGTATAGTAGCCATAGTTGCCAGACTTGCCATACTCACCGCTTTCTGTCACATACAGCCGATTACCTTTCAAAGCAATCTCCAAGCGAATAGTTGTTGCATCATCAAAGACCACATTCTTGTGGGTCATCATCAACTTGCCATTAGGCAGAATCTTACAGGTCAACTTCTCGTCCATTTCCTCACGATTGCCACCATCTTTCGAGATAGGAGTACTCTCCGACTGCGAATAGGTTAGCAACGAGAAAGATGGAGTCATCGTTTGTTCACCGAGTGCGCTTCCACCCAACTCATCATCAGAGGCATTGCAGCTTCCCAAGCCCAATGCCATAGCCAATCCGAAGACTGGCATCCAATTAATTTTTCTCATAATTTATATCATTTACTTAAAAACGCATCGCTACACGTTCTCATCATCTTCTACTATCCAAGGGGCATACGTTATCTATATAAATAGTCTTCCACGATTTTCCATTCACCGATAGTCCGCTTGTCGCTATCATAATTGACACCTACCTTTACCAATCGCTTGCCATCTGCCGTATAAGGTATCAGGTAACCTTTATCATCTATCTGCCGAAGAGCCTCATCGGCACTCTTGTCATATTTCAGTTCCAGCACGTAGATGGTATCTGGCATGTGGAGCACTGCGTCTGCCCTGCCAATGGCACTATCTTCCTCTACCTTGATATAGGCACCCAAGAGATTGAAGATGAGATAGAACACGGTCTGGAAATCTTTCTCATTCTTGTTGGACAGGCGATTGGAGATACTGGCAAGATAGGCTTGCATCTTCTGCAAGGCACCATCCATCGTACCGTCATAAAGTTGCTCCAAGAATTCGAAGATGAATCCATTGTTGTCCATTTGTATTGGCGACAGATAATTAGGAGCCAATGATTTCACCATGCCCAAACGAACTTCCTTATTAGGATAATCCAATTGGAAACTCTGCAATATCGGATTATATTTCTTGATGGTAAGATAACCACTTTGATACAGAAGAGGCACTGCCGATGTCATTTGTTCAGGGGATACATCAAAATCATCCACGGAAGCACTTTTCTTCTCTATATCCAAGATTCCCACATGATACTTTTGTAGGGTCTTGATGAGATAACTTGGTGTGCCTGAACTAAACCAATAAGCCGCAATTTTCTGACTTCTTAAAGCTTTAACCAAGCTAAAAGGGTTGAATACATCTTCTGAATTCTCACTGAAATGGTAGCCATCATAGAAGTTCTTCAATTCCTCTACAGTCTCATCAAAAGTCTTGCCCAATGCCTTGGCAAGTATCTCCACATCCGGCTTCATCTCAGTCAGAAGTTCTGTCTTGCTGATACCGCAGATGGCAGAATACTGATCGAACATGCTGATGTTATCTAAATTATTAATCTCACTGAAGATACTCAGTTGAGAGAACTTGGTGATACCAGTGATGAAGGTAAATTCCAGCCATGGATCGAGATACTTGATAGGACTATAGAAGTTCTGCATGATTTGACGGAGAGGTTTCAAATTCTCTTTCTCATGTACCACATCCAACAATGGGGCATCATACTCATCTATCAGAAGAACTACTTTTTGACCTGTTTGCTGGTAGGCTCGCTTTACCAAGCATTCCAAGCGCTGATTGGGACCTTTTGCCCAATCCTCGGTACCATAAATATTTTCCAACTGGCACAATTTACCTTCCAATTCATTGATCAATCCAGCAGGTTCCATGTGCTTAGCGGTACTCATATCGAAATGAAGAACGGGGTGCTTCACCCAATTCTTCTCATAATCGCCCAATGCCAAACCCTCGAAGAGATCTTTTCTTCCCTCATAGTAAGCCTGGAGAGTAGAGACAAAGAGGGACTTGCCGAATCGTCTTGGACGACTCAGAAAGACATACTGCGAACCATTCTCCAGCATTTGCACAATATACTTTGTCTTATCGACATATACATAGTTGCCTTCACGTATCTTAGCGAAAGTCTGTATTCCCACAGGATATTTTCTAATCTCTTCCATAGCGACATTTTTTATAATCCGCTGCGAAGTTACAAAGAAAATATCATATAACCAAAGATTTGAATAGAAAAATATCCTCCAAGTTCATCACCACCACTTATATGGTGCTTGGCAAGAAGGCACGATGATATTTGTTTGTACCCCCTTATATTTCTCCGTTCAAAGCCTTTGGATGCACGTTCAAAGCTTTCGGATGTACATCCAAAGGCTTTGGATGTACATCCGAAAGCTTCGAACACAACTTTATTCAGTGCAAAAATACAAATCTTTATCGGAAAAATTCATCAACACATAAACATAAAAAACAAATGTTATAGATTTTAGCAGCCTTGTTTTTTAATAAGACCACTGAAAATGATTGTGGTTTAACGATTTTAGTTGACCACTTTATGCTTATTTGTAATATTACCTAAAGAGAGGTCTTAAAACATATCCTCCTATTTCGTAAGCCACAATGAAATTAAATATTGCCTTAAAACAGGCAAAATAAAATTCTATTATATCAGAATTGTCAAATAGCGAAATGGCGGCAAAGCCGAGACAGTACAATAAGAACAACTTAAAGTACATCAAAATCTTTTTCTTTGCTTTACCGACAAAACTCATCGACACATAAACATAAAAAACTATGGCGACAAAGGGCAGAGCTATAGCGTACAAGATGAATTCCGATACATCATACGCCCACAAGCAAGAAGTTTGATGATTCAAGCGAAATGGGTAGACATATAATATCTTATCCACAACCTCTATATAGCCTTTGGATATTATAAGCAAACACAAATTGAGTATTTCCCACAAGCTGAACAAATAAATGACATAGACTTTAGTAGCCTTATTCCTTAATAAGGCCACCAAATTTGTATATTGACCACGTATAAAAATGACTAATCGCATACAAATATTTCTTTTTTGAAATTAAAGGAGTCATTATCATTCAACAACTCCTTTAATATTAAATATATAATAATACTTTCCATTATTCAACACCAACATAATTTCCCTATTAAAATAGGAACTGAAGAAGAACCGTGAAGTACGATAGGGAAACCAGGAAGCTACTCCTCAACTGCTGCCAATACGTCGAAGGTCAATGGAGGAGGAACGAGGTGACCAGTCTTAGGGTCACGTGGATTAGGTGCCTTGCATTATTCCAAATAGGAATGCTTTGGGAATGACGTTACCGCAGGACACAAAGTAGCCTCAACAACACAATTATCACTTCTGAAAATTATCTTATGCTTAAACTCCGCATCCTCCTCATTCCAGCATCGCCGATGCGATAATCTTGACAAATAATCTAAAGCCATCTCATCGCTTCCTTCAAGAGAATAGTTTCGAATCATATTGTTGTCGGCATCAAACAGAAGAAGCCTAACTGGTTTATCTTTATCCTCTTCTATCTTATAAGTTCCTTTAAATTTAGGTCTTGTCGGTCCCTGACTACGCGACCCTTCTGAGGTTGAAAGATATTTAAAACAATTATTTTTACTATCACCCATAAGAAACAAATCTTCATCTGAAGATAAAAAAGAATCTTCGTTAGATTCTCTTTTATCGAAATATAACCTAAGAGCTTGCGGCAGCACCCATACTCTTGCAGAAACTTGTTTTCGGGTTACTTTATCGGTCACTTTTACGTCATAACGACCTTCTTTCAAGCCCTTGACAATCAATCTATTGTTAACATTGTCAAATGAAACTTCAACTCCTTGCTTATCACTTACAGCAATTTCATAATTGCCACTTCCATTCTTAATGCCAAAGAAACAACTACACCATTTTGTGACTTCTTCATACGAGTCAGAGAGTTCTACCGACAGTTCATCACTGTCAGTAGAACTCTTGCAACCATTTAACCCCAATAGTACCAAAAAGCACAAACTTAGTACTAACAAAGTTCTATTATTCATTATTTTATTATTTTTTCCTAACATTTAAATAAAGCTTAAGATCTGAAGAATAATCATATGCATTCTGAAAGGTAAGATTTGTCGTCCCAGCATCAACCAAATAATAACCATCAGCAAATCCTTCCCATCCGAAATTAGCATGAATATACGTATTATTTGCCATAATTTGATTACGCGCATTGGTTCTTTGGCGAATCATTTGGTATCCATCTAAAATCCACATGTGCGAGCCTCTGCTTTCTGTATCAACACCAGTAATAAAAACTGGATAACCTTGATCTAAAGAAGAGATGATTCTTGCTGCATTCATAGAGTATCCCGCAAACCTTTTACCTGTATCAAAAGTCAGCCCTATTGTATTCAAATAATCATAAACTTTTTGAATATTGGAGTTACCATCATCACTATTAACATCCCATACCGTATGGATTCCATTTGCAACACATTTCATCAATTGAGAAACTTGCTCGACAATATCCTCATCAGAGCTATCGTCATAAAGAGATTTTTGAGACAATATAAGATTCCAATCAAGAGGATACCCATTGGCAGTAGATATTGCTTGATAAAACGCAACCATCTGAGCTGTTGCAACACCAGCACATCCTACAGCATAAAATCCTTTATTTCTATCGTTTATAGGGTTTGCAGCTTTGTCCAAGTGCTTATTATAAGGATAGCATTGATCCCAAGCTGTAACTATCATAGGCTTGACGATTTTCCATGCCTCATTAGCATTTGGATTCATACAAAAAGAGCGAGTTTCACCAAAACCTTTTACTGAAATTTTATTTTTTACATCAATATAACTCACAGTATTCTTCCCCAATAATGAAGCAATTTTAGCAAGTGTTTTCTGACGCAATGAATCTTGTAATAATTCTATCCTTGAAATTTGAGACAGTACAACATTCTCACTTATTTTTAGCATTTTTTCGGCATCGTCATTATGAGATAATGCACCAATGTTTCCTTTTTCCGAATAAACTAAAATATTAGGAGTTCTACTATCCGCTGCAACAACAGCATAGCCTCCATTTGTCCCCAAAGATAATTCATAGGTAGGAATCACGATTTGCTTCTTCACACCCTTCACATTAACAAAGCCTACAAATTGTTTTTTACCAACGACAGTCGCAGTTGCTCCACTTCGAGTATTATTAACAGAGCAAAAGTTATTTACCAAATCAACAGCCTCTTGAGATGTTATGGCACTAGAACTATCTGAAGATATACTTATATATTCTTCTGGACTTAATGCAATAGAATTCTCATCATGGCTAACAGTCGCACTGTACTCGTCAGAACAAGAATAAAACATAGTCAAAGAAATGACTATCATTAAAACACATTTAATCTTCATCTTTAAATACATTTTTATAATTAGACATCATTAATTATTTATCTTGGAAATCTATCGTGCTTCTTAGTAGGTACGCCTTTTTACCAGTTAGGTCTGGATATTATTTAACCGATCTATTAATATCATTGCAAATCAAAGCTACCTCTATAGGTAATATCGTTCAACCCTACCTCTATGAAATATTGACCATTTTCATAGCCCGACAAATCAAGAGTCTTCTCTGTTTTGCCATCAGTTTGCAGAACATCAGATAAGACGACATTGCCAGAGGCGTCAAAGATATTGAAATATACCTTTCCCTCAAATCTTTTAATTTCCAACTCCATCATGCCATTGGTTACATCTGCCATGACTATAGGCATAGAAGTTCGTGCCATTCCGCTTTGCTCTTTTTTTACTTTAAATTTTATTGGACGAGCATAGAGTGTTAAACTCCCCATCATCAAAACAGAAATAATCAACAAGATAACTTTCTTCATATCTACCAAAATTTAGATTGTTAAACATTTTGCTGCAAAATTAATGCAATTTACTTTAAGCTGCAAGGAAATTAGGTCTAAATCTTTAAAACCACGAAAAGCACATACAACTTTCTGTCTATCAAATGCTTGCATTACCCCCCCCTATTTTTTAGGTTCTAAATCTACAATTAAAATTTCTCAACATACTCTCTTAGAGAGAGTTTTTGTCCATTAATACCCACTTTTGACTTATAAAGAAACAGCTTTTGCTTTACTGCTTTTTCCGAAATACCATATAAGGAAGCCAACACTTTTTGAGGAACTTGCAGCCTAAGCAGCATAACTAAGTGCAAATCTTTATTTGATAACTCAGGGTGTTGTTCCTTAAAGCGAACCACAAACCTGTCCTCCGAATTATTCAAGAATGCCTCTATTTCTTCCCAATCCTTGTCCGACAAAACAAAATGTCTTTGATTCTCTGGGGTAAGTTTTCTTATTTTATCAACAATAGTAATGCTCTTCATCAGATAATTACGCATAGCAGAGATGAGTGCTTCTTTATGCTCCAGCTCTTGTTCATGCATTTCTCGCAAGTACATTTTATCCTTTTCATATAAGTCCTGTTTGTACTTCAAATGCCAAGTTTCTCTTTCCTTCTGAAAAGCAAGTCTTTTGGCAGCCAACTTCTTGTAATTGAAATATACATATAAGATAAAACCTATAACAAACAAAGCTAAAAGACCAATGACCAATATTAACCAAGATTGTAATTCGCCCTTTCCTTCCAAATATGCCTTCTCTTTTTCTTTGGATATGATAGAAGAATAGTAAGAAACCTTTGTTGACTGTGCTTTGTCATACATATATCCAATACAATCTTGAGCTGAGTCAGAGTAATTTGCTATCTCAGCCAAATCACCTTTTTTAATATAGTATTGTTCTTTTAAATTATACAACACATAGCGATCCCAATCATCCTTTACTACAATTCTATCTATCATGTGTTGCGCTTGTAACAAAGAGTCATTTTCGATATAGGCATTTGCCAACATAGACTGGCATGAAACATCACCCTTATCAGACGTTAATAGAAATGCCTTCTTTGCATAATATAAAGTACTATCCATTTTTTCTAAATCCATATAAAAAAGAGCCATGTCTTGGCAAACATGTGACAGAACAAGAGAATCTTGTAAACTGAGTGCCAATTTCAAAGCTTTTTGAGTCAGCTCTATTGCCTTTCGATTATCATTGCAAAATGCATAGGCTTCACTGAGATTCAATAGAACATAGATTTTGTTACTAAGCTTTGGATTATCTAACTTTTCATAAGCACGAAATGCTTGTTTCGAATAATCAAGCGACTGTTTAAGGTCTACATCCTTCATTACTGTAGATAATTTTTCCAATGCCATACTTTCCGTATCATAATCCCCAATTTGACGAGAAGCTTGTATAGATTCTTTTAATGTAAAAACAGCTTGTTCCGTACTATCATTAAGCATATAGTACTTGCCCATATAATTCATACACTTTGCATAAAGCGTATCCTCTTTATGCAAACTATACCAATTATAAGCTATGCGAATGAGAGAGTCGTCATCCACGTCAAGACCCGATTTGTCTTGCGCCATTGTATATAAAAGGGCGTACTTCGCCTTGTCTTTTGAGGACATATCATTAACATTCAGTTTTCCCAAAAGACAAAGAGAGCTATCGGGCATAGTATCCACAATAGAATATACCTTATTGAATGCCTCTGAGTAGTCACGACCACAAGATGCAAACACAAAAGTTACCAGCCCAACAAGCACTAAGCCAATAAATGTATTCTTCATTATTTACGATAAGTTGATATTTGGGTGCAAATATACGACAAATATTTGAATTTAAGAAACTTTTAAGGTCTAAATCATTCAAAAGTCACAAAATGCATATCATATTGGTTTTCAATGATTAACCTACATTATGAGATTAAGGCGAGGTCTAAAATTCTTTTATAAGCCTACAGTTTAAGATGATTTTCTTTGAAAAAAGATAGCCACGAGCGTAGTTCACGCCCATGGCTATTTTACCGAAGCACATGATGATTTTTATCAAGTATATTCTTTAGTCACCTCCCCAGGCGTTCTTTGTCCAATCGTATTTTTTCTCACTATCTTCTTTTTCCACCACATCAAAATTGTCGACAAACTGCCCATTCGGTCTATGAACGCTGGCATTTGTCAAACCATTGGAGCAAAGTTCCTCTTTGATAACGATGGCGATGGATGGTTTTATGTATTTTGTTTTCATTACTGTTTTATCTTTAAATGTTATATCCTATCTTACAACTATCTTACGGCCATTTGTAATATAAATGCCCTTTGGCAAACCAAGCAAAGACGAACCTCTGCGAACGAGTTGTCCATCCAATGAGAAGATGCCATCTATACCTCTACCACGAGAAGTGAACACGGCATCGTCACCATGAATATCATTGATGGATGTAGACGTATCCTCCACTCCATCAATATTCATCGCCATCTTCGCACCCGTTGAGACTTCATGGCCTTTTATCTCAAACCAACAACGGAATCCCTTCAAGCCATATTGTTGTTCTGTTGGTACCTGAACCAATTTTCCGCCACGCATACAGTAATCTTCCTCCAAGTCATCACGCCCTGGGAGGATGCCATTCTCATCGTATGTTTTGGCAAGTGTACCATAGCAAGTCATTTGCCCATTCTTTGCATCGGTGGAGAACTTGGTGTTGGAAATCCAAGTCTCCAAATCGTTCTTCTTTGTGGCATTGACATGCTCAACTAACTTTTCACGATCGATGGAAACAATCGTGATGATATGATGGTTGGCAGCGATGGTCTTGGAGAGTGCATTGTTCTCATCCTTACTTTTCTCATAGTTGGCATCGAGCCACTCAGAGTTGTCATCCTCATTTTCTGAAGTATAGAACTTCTGCGCAGTATAGCTTGGAGAGACGACATCTACCACTGGTGGATAAACGATGTATGGCTCAAAAGCCTTCACCAAGAGAGAGTCATCATTAGCAGGCTCTTGCGTCACGAAATAGACAGTGCTTCCACTTATTTTATCAAGTTTTGCCACTTTCACCGCATCACCATAGGTACGTTTCATCTGACCAAGGGTAAGATTCACCGGAAGAATGAAGCTATTCCATTCATGGTCTTTCAACTTGCGATTAAGATGCAACACTGTATTCGTATAATTATCGGTGGCAAGGGTGAGATACTTTAAGTCTGTGTTCTCCTCATCAAGAATCAACTCTGGGTTACGGCGTGGTCCCGCATAGAGCAACTTGAAGTTATCGACTGCCGTCATCTCATCGGCTCCAACTGCCGTCGTACCAGGAGCCACATAAAAACCTATACGCAAAGTTGCCGGATTGGTTGAGCTTACAGGATTGGTTCCATCATCACCTTTTTCGACACAAACCTGCACTTGATTCTCGTACTTTCCATCAAAGAAAGCCACACCGATACCAGCACCATCAGAATTAGCCTCCATTGCATGTGCATCTTCTGCCGACACGGCATTAAGAGTAGAAGCAGAGCGATTGCCTTCTGGGCAATTCATTTGCGCCACAAACAAAGAAGCCAATGGTTTATCCTCACCTTTAACAGCTTGTTGTGTACTGAATCCATTACAACGTACAACATACCAACCTTCCTTATGAACTTTCACCTCTTGGCACATATAGAAATTACGTAGCTTCTTGCTATAGCAATAGGCGTACTTGCCATAAGTCTTTTGATGCGTTTCATTGTAAGTTCCCCCAAAATGTCCAGTTCCTGTATTGGCACGCTGACTAAAAGTACAACGCATCTTGCTATCTCCTAAATAGATTGCAGCAGAACTCTCATTGGCGAGTCCCAATTGCCAAAGTTTAGCATCTATATTATTGATACGGAAGTCTGGGTCTGGCATGAGGAAAGAAAAATCCAACAAGGCTTTCATTGTTGCAGGATTGGCAAGTGCCAAAGTATAGTATTCCTGTTTGGATATGATTTTCCAAACTTGGTTTTTGTAATTTGCATCAGTATTAGCATAACCAGAGGTGATATTACAGAGTAAATTTGGATTAGAAGGATTGGTCGTAACATAGGAATTAGAGACCTTAATACGATACAACTTATTATTTTCTGTATATCCTTGAGCCTTCTCAAAAGAAAAGACACCTGTTGTATTAGCTCTATCCATATACAAATTGGAGTTTCGAACACCAATATAAGTACCTGTACTCGAACCATCAATCTTGTTATTGAGATAGTAAGTAGCATTTCCAGCCTTCTCTATCCAGATGGCATTTGGCGTATTATTGATTGAAGCATGAGTTCCCCAAAGTCCCCCGATACTAAGAAAGCGACCACTTCCCTCATTATAAAAATAAAATATCTTGTTGTCATTATCTGTAGGACGACCTGTCGTGCAAATATCGGCAGAAGGATCGACACCAGACAAGTCATTGATACCACTGGCGGTACCATACTTAGTATTCAATACTGTTCGAGAAGCTTGCCTCGTTGAAGCCATTCCTAAATGGGGTAAGGTCATCAAACAACCTATTAATAAGATACAACGAATCTTATTCTTGCAAGCTTTGCCGCTTACAAGAATCTTACAAAAAGAATCTATTACCATACCTATTTTAATTACTGTAAATTGAATATAATTACTGAGAGCGTTTAATCAAAGTTGTCGCGTATTACTAAGAACTACGCTAAGAAACACCTTGAAGGCGAGTTAAATCCTGAGTTTTTATTCTGAGTTAAAACTTGAGTTAAATCTTGAGTATTATTCTGAGTTAAAATCTTGAGTTAAAAGAAGAGCGAGTGAGAACCCTCGGAGGATTCCCACTCGCTTATGTTTTGTTGAAAAATCTCGATAAGATTAGTCGAGGTTAGCCAACTTGTTGTCAGAATGAAGAACATCCTTGATCTT
>SAMEA104315437__coassemble_232_pt1 | contig 43760 bp, 25 predicted proteins | sample SAMEA104315437__metabat2_high_PE_043 | metagenome-assembled genome bin SAMEA104315437 (sample SAMEA104315437) | gut metagenome | biome: Monkey gut; feature: monkey-associated habitat; material: faeces | place: China | collected 2013 | reverse complement strand
AAGAAAACAACATCAATGTGATGGTGTTCGAGAACCCTGAGTTCGGTCGTGTTCGCACGATGGTGGATGAGAATGGAGAACCACTTTTCTGTGGCAAGGATGTGTGTGAGGCGTTGGGGTATACAAGGTTAGATAGAGCTGTAAATCAGCATGTTAACCTATCTGATGTCCTAAAACGTTCCATCAGAGTTGGTTCCACAAGAGCTGGCAAGCCAGTCTTTCAACTGATGACAATGCTCTTCATCAAAGAGAGCGGAGTCTACTCCCTCGTCTTCAGTTCTAAGCTCGAAAGTGCTCAACGCTTCAAGCACTGGGTAACCTCGGTGGTGCTCCCTGCCATCCGAAAGAACGGCGGCTACTTTCACATCAACCCTGGTGAGACCTCCGAGCAAATCAAGGCTCGATTCGAGAAAGTGTTAGTGGAGGCTTTCGCCGAACGTGATGCCTCCATCCAACAGCTCTCTCTGCGCCTGCCACATCCAGTACTATCAGAGCGGACAGTACCTGCTCTATGCCGACTATGCCCACATGGGACTCGCCAAGAGCCGCACTCGCTACTGAGGTGTGGTGGATGACGAGGGCATCGCCAATGGCGAGAAGACTGGTCGTACGCCATGATGGATGCCCGTGATGGAGACGAGCCTATCTGGATTACGGTGGAGTAAATGGAGAGAGTGTACCATAGCTATGACACACGATGTTTCTTTAGTACCAGCAAGGCAGCCATCAGCATGCCGACACCGAAAAACCAAGAGATGATGGCACTCGCCACGATGCCCAAGCCTTGGGTGAAGCCTGCTATGGCGAAGGTGAGGAATGATATAGTAGCTACGGTGAGCGCATAAGGGAGTTGGGATGATACGTGATGCACATGCTTGCACTCCGCTCCCGCACTCGCCATGATGGTGGTATCGCTGATAGGAGAGATGTGGTCGCCACAGACGGCACCTGCCATGCAAGCTGAGATGGAGATGATGCGCAATGGCTCAGTGGATGGGAAAACGGCGATGCAGATAGGTATCAGTATGCCGAAAGTTCCCCATGACGTGCCCGTGGCAAATGCAAGGAAGGCTGCCACCACAAAGATGATGGCTGGCAAGAGTTGCTGTAGACCAGATGCACTGCTTGCCACTAACCCCGATACGTATTCTGCTGCTCCCAAGGAGTCGGTCATGCTCTTGAGGGTCCAAGCCAAAGTGAGGATGAGGATGGCTGGTACCATTGCCTCGAATCCCTTGATGAGACTGCTCATGGCATCGCTGAAAGGCAAGGTCTTGCGAGATACGAAAAGCAATACCGTAAGCACGAAGGCACCCAACGAACCTATCACCAAACCCACAGAGGCATTGCTGGCTGCGAAAGCATCGATGAAGTCCATATAGCACTTGCTTGACTTGTCGAAGTAACCTCCTGAATACACCATGCCCAATATGCACAAGATGATGAGCAACAGGATAGGTATCATGAGGTCTGCCACGCTGCCCCTGCTGCCATCAGCATTCGTGCTGCCCTGGGCGCTCACGCCATGTTCCACCACCTGCAACTTGGTGTCGCTCACCTCATCGAGCTTGCCGCCATTGGTACGCTCATACCATTCCTTGAGACGGGCATCGTACTTGCTCATTGCCTTGAAATCAAAGTTGGACAATACGATGCCAAACATGAAGAGGATGGTGAAGAAGGCATAAAAATTGAAAGGTATCGCCTGGCAGAAGAGGGCCAAGCCATTCTCGCCACTCGACACGAATCCTGATACTGCCGCCGCCCAACTGGATATCGGGGAGATAATGCACACTGGTGCCGCCGTGGAGTCGATGAGGTAAGCCAACTTCTCTTTCGTCACCCCGTTGCGCACGGCGATGGGACGCATCACGGAACCTACGGTGAGGCAGTTGAAATAGTCGTCGATAAAAATCAATATGCCCAAGAGGATGGTGGCTATCTGCACGCCCATCTTCGATTTCACGTGCTGTGACGCCCAGCGACCGAAAGCTGCCGAGCCGCCCGCCTTGTTCATCAGTGACACAATGCTGCCAAGGATGACGAGAAATACGAGTATGCCCACGTTCCAAGGGTCGGAGAGGCAATGGATCATGCCATAGCCCTTGGCATCAGAGCCTGTGCCTACCGTGTGGTTGGTGAGATGGATGAGAAAGCCGTCAAGCCCTGTCCCCATGGAGATGCAATACTGCAAGGCACCGAGCACGATGCCGATGAAAAGGGAAGAATAAACTTCCTTCGTCTTCAATGCCAATGCGATGGCGATGATGGGAGGGAGTAGCGACCAGGCGGTGCCTATCATATTGTAGTCCATATCGAATTTTATCTAAAAAATATTTATTGTCAGAGATTTTCTTATCTTAGGATATCCTTCAATGCGAAGTTGGCGAGGATGGAGGTGGATTGGCTCAGCATGCGGATAAACTCCTGTGCCGAGTTCTTCATGTAGGCATCCTTGAGGATGTGGATGCAGCCGTCCATCTCGTTGTCGGCGGTATCGATAGGGATGGCCCTCATGCCGTCTTGCAGAATCACGGTCGACTCGGAGAGGATGGTCACCAAGTTGCTGCGGTGCAAGAGGTCGAAGATGATGTTCACGTTGTTTACCTCCACCATGATCTTGAAGTTGAGGTCCTTGCCGTCCACCATGTGCTCGAAGGCGTTGCGGGCCTGCAAGCCCTTGCAAGGCAGGATGAGGTCGTAGCGCTCCAGTTCGGAGAGCTTCACCGATGAGAGCTTTGCCAAGGGATGGTTCTCGTTGACGATGGCGGCGAGGCGGTTGCTGAAGATGGCACGGCTGTCCACAGCCTTGTCGTTCTTGAGCGGCTTGAAGGCAAGCACGAGGTCGAGCTCACGCTTTTTCAGTCCGTCCATTAGCTCCTCCATGGTCTTGTACTGGATGTTGAGCTTCACGTGGGGGTAGGCATGCAGGAAGGCGATGAGCGTCTCCGACATGATGTTGCTGAACGAGAAGGTGACGCCGATGTTGAGCTCGCCCGTGAGCATCTCCTTCAGGTCGTTCATGTGGTCTACGCAAGCCTCCGCCGAGTTCACGGTGTTCTGGGCGTAAGGCAATAGTTCCTTGCCCGCCTCCGTGAGGTACACCTCGTGCGAGTTGCGCTCGAAGAGTGGCAAGCCTATCTCCTGCTCCAAGTGGGAGATTTGCTGCGAGAGGGTGCTCTGGGTGATGTAGAGCTTACGAGATGCCTCTGAGAAATTCAGCGTCTCTGCCACCTTCAAGAAATATTTGAGTTGTCTGATTTCCATTTTTTCTTTCTTATGATTCTGTTTTCGGGCAGATTTCGGCAGCTTTTTTTAGCCAGTTCTTTTTCGATCAGATGTTTCGGTCTGTCCTTTTTGACCAGCTTTTTCAGTCTGTCCTTTTTCAATCAGATGTTTTCTGCCTTTAAAAAACAAGCCAAGGGATTTTCGTAGCTCGTCTTCCCGACTTTTTGCTATCGAAAATCCCTATAGCCGAAATTCGCTGCAAAGATACAACTTTATTTTTATATTATGTAAAAGTCAGCAGATTTTATTCAAAAAGTCATCGGTTAAGCGAGTAAACTTCTGTTTCCTAACTTCAAACTCCTAACTTTTCAAACTCTAAACTTACACCACTTCCACCTCGTGCAAGTCTACGAACTCGCCATTCTTTCTCTTTCTCTCCACGAGCATGTTGAAGAGCTTGCGCTTGCGGCTGCCCTCCACGAAGCGGCGGAAGAACACGTTAGGAATCGCCACACCCAGGGCGATGCATAGGATGGCGAGCGATGCCTTGATGGCGTTGTTCATGCCCACGGTAACCTCACCTACCACACCATGCATGTCGATGAAGGCGAAGAGCGCACGATACATCAATACTCCAGGCACCATCGGGATGACACTCGGAATGGTGATGCACTGATGAGGGGTATGGAACCAGTGGCGAGCCTTGATGACGATGACGCTGATCAAGGCGGAACCAGCCAATGAACCGATGCTCAAGCCCATGTCCAAACCGATGTTGCCATTGCTTGGACCCAAGTTGACGAAGTTGCGGAAACAAACGGCGATGATACCGCCCACTGCCACTACTGGCAACAATCTCCTTGGGATGCTGAAGATGGTGGAGAAGCCCATGGCTGAGATGGCGGCTGCCGTGGCAAACTCCCAGTATTCGTGGTGAGGGGTCATGGAGAGATCCTTCACGAAGTTGTCGATGTGGCATACCTGGATGGCGAAGGCGATACCGAATGCCATTGCCAGGACCATCAGGAGCGTGTTCAGCGCACGCACCATGCCCACCTCGATGTAGCCGTCGAGCATGTCGCTCACGAAGTTGATCAGTGGTACTCCTGGCACGATGAACAGCGCACAGGCCATCAATGGATGCCAAGGCGTGTCGGAGTGCATGAACCCTGGCAGGTTAGAAGCGATGGCTGGGTTGAGCGAAAGAAACGAGGTGAGCCATGCTATCAGGGTAGCCACGAAGGCAGAGATGCCGATTGCCACGTAGTTGTTGCAGCCCTTGGTAGGCAAGTACATGCGAAGGCGGAAGCCCAAGATGGCAGCCAACGAACAGAAGAAGAACGCTGGCCAGTCGCAACCGAACTGGATGCAGAATCCGCCGCAGGCGAAGCCACCGCCGATGGCCACTTGCCAAGGGGTGAAACTGCGCTTGGTGGCACAGATGTCGTTCAGTGCCTGCTCGTATTCATCGAGCGAGTAGTCCTCACGGATGGCACGCCAGGTCAGCTTGCTCATCAGCGAGATGCTGGTCAGGTTGATGCCGTGCTTCTCGCAGCGCTGGAACTTGGTGAAGGAGTGCTCCTCGTCACTGTAGTTCACCATCAGCACGTTCCAGTTCACGTAGAGGTGCATGTATCTCTCGTCGAGACCCAAGAAGGCAGCCGCACGCTTCATGGTGCGCATGATGCGCGATGTGTCGGCGGCGCTCTCCACGAGAATCTTTCCCGTGCGGAGCAGCAGGTCGAGCTTTCTTCTCAACTCCGATTCCGCTATCTCCTTGCAGTTGCAGTTATCCTTGCCGCAATCGCATTTCTCATTAGCTTTTGCATCTTGTCTTGCCACGTTGGCATTGTCTGCTGTGGCCATCATTGCTTCTAAATTGTTGTCGTTCATGAATGTCTTTATATATATGAATACTGCTTTTGTTTATTATGAATACTGTTTTTGAAAAGTCCTGTCGGAATCCTTATCCGAATACGAAAATAATGATCTGTATCGTCACGATGCGCAGGAACATGGCGAATGGGTATACATTGGCGTAGCCCACGGTAGGAGCGTCTGCCGATGTCTGGTCGCGCACGTAAGCCAAGGCAGATGGGTTGGTGTTGGCACCTGCCAAAACGCCGAGCAACGTGTAGAAGTTGATGTGGAAGGCATACTTGCCGATGAATCCACCCAGGAGGATAGGAACCATGGTGATGGCGATGCCGTAGACAATCCAGGTGAGTCCGCTCTCCGAAGCCACGGTCTGGATGAACTGCTCGCCCGTGCCCAAGCCCACGCAAGCCAAGAAGATGCAGATGCCTATCTCGCGGAGCATCAGGTTGGCGGAGATGGTGTTGTAGGTGACGAGGTTGTACTTCGGACCGAAATAACCCACCAGGATGGCGACTACCAATGGACCGCCCGTCAATCCGAGGCGCAAGTTCTCATCGATGCCAGGGATGAAGAATGGGATGTTTGCCACGATGCAACCAAGCATGATTCCCAAGAAGATAGGGATGAGGTTAGGGTAGTTGAGTCGCTTCATCTGGTTGCCCAATACCTTCTCTGTATGTGCGATGGCAAGCTCTGTGCCCACCACTGTCACACGGTCGCCCAACTGGAGCTTGAGGTCGCTGGTGGCGATGAGGTCCACGCCGTTGCGGTTCACGCGGGTGATGTTGGCGCCGAGGTTAGAGCGAATCTGCATCTGGCTGATGGTCTTGCCGTTGATGCCAGGCTTGGTGACGAGGATGCGGCGGGTAATCAAGTCCTTGCCATATTTTTCCTCGCTCACCTCCACCTTCTCGCCGAGCAGTGCCGTGATAGGCTCCTCCACGGTAGGGTGGGCTACGATCTGAAGGATGTCGCCCTCATTGATGGTGGTATGTCCGTTCACCACCTCATCGTGCTTGTCGCTGTCCTTGCGGATTATCTTGGAGACCATGAAGTCGCGCTTCAGGAGGTCGCGAATCTGCTTGATGCAGTCGCCGAACACCATGTTGTTGGTCACCTTGATGGAGAAGGTGTTGAGGGTCATCGCCTCCAAGTGTCCCATGCCTCGCTTTGCCTCAGCCTCTTCCGAATCCTTGTCGATGCGGAGCGCATACCTTAATATAATAAAGGAGAGGATAACGCCGAGCACACCCATAGGGTAGGCGATGGCATAGCCGGCAGCGATGCTTGGGGCGTCGATGTGGCGCAGGTCGCTGAATGCCTGTTGGGCGGCACCGAGTCCTGGTGTGTTGGTCACGGCACCGGAGAGGATACCTGCCATGGAGGTAATCGAAGTGCCCGAGATGGAGAAGATGACGAGGGTGGTTGCGATGCTCAGTGCGATGACGATGATGCTGAGCAGGTTGAGGCTCTTGCCGCCGTTCCTGAAGGAAGAGAAGAAGCCTGGTCCTACTTCCAAGCCGATGGAGTAGACGAAGAGAATCAGTCCGAACTCCTTGAGGAAGTGGAGCAAGTGCTCGTCGAGGTTGAGTGAGAAATGGCCGAAGATGAGGCCAATGAAGAGAATCCACGCCAAGCCCAAGGAAACGCCTTTTACCTTAAGCTTGCCCAAACACAAGCCTACCGTGATGACCAATGCGAGTATCATCACCGAGTGGGCTACACCGCCTCCCCAGAGGTCAGGGAAGCCGTAAAACAGATTTTTTAAGATATCCATACCTTATTATATAATGTATTGTTTAATATTAGCATTTGTATGCTGTATTGTTTGATATTAGCAATTATATGCTGTATTGTTTAATATTAGCATTTGTATGCTGTATTGTTTGATATTAGCAATTATATGCTGTATTGTTTAATATTAGCATTTGTATGCTGTATTGTTTGATATTAGCAATAGTATGCTGCTGAAATCTTTGTCTTGTCGGTGGGAAGACGCATTCTTTCGCTTTCCCGATTTGCGATTGCAAAGGTATAGATAAAAACGAAAGCAAAATCGATTTTGCGTTTAAAAGCTATAAATGCGGCTATTGGTGTTTTCTATAGCCGATTGGTCTATATCGCTTGCCTTTTCGCCCTCTTTCTCTTTCTTTTTCTTTCGTTTTCGCCTTCTTTCTCTTTCTTTTTCTTTCGTTTTCGCCCTCTTTCTCCTTTCTTTCTCTTTCGTTTTCGCCCTCTTTCTCGTTTTTTCGCCCTCTTATCCTACATTCTTGCCTTAGAAAGAGAGGTTTTTCTTTATTTTTTCGTAAATTTGCAGCGATATTGTAGTTGGAAAATTATTATCGATAATTGTAATTCAAAACTTAAACTTGACATTATGATGAATTTGGAAGAAATCAAAGACAAGCGAATCGCCGTGCTGCTATCGGGTGGCGTCGACAGTTCGGTGGTGGTGTGGGAGTTCGCAAGATTGGGCTTGCATCCCGACTGCTTCTATATCAAGATTGGTCCTGAGGAGAAGGAGGAGTGGGACTGCTCTTCCGAGGAGGACTTGGAGATGGCGACCGCCGTGGCTGCCAAGTACGGCTGCAAGTTGCAAGTGGTAGACTGTCACAAGGAGTACTGGAGCGAGGTAACACGCTACACGATGGACAAGGTGAAGGCGGGATTCACGCCCAACCCCGACGTGATGTGCAACCGACTCATCAAGTTTGGCGCCTTCGACGAGAAAATGGGTCACAACTACGACCTCATCGCCACGGGACACTATGCGCAGACCGAGATAGACGAGCTGGGCGACAAGTGGCTCGTAACCAGTCCCGACCCCGTGAAAGACCAGACCGACTTCCTCGCCCAGATAGAGAGCTGGCAATTGAGAAAAGCGATATTCCCTATCGGCCACCACGTGAAAAACGAGGTTCGTGAGATAGCCGAGGAGGAGCATCTCGTGAATGCCAAGCGCAAGGACAGCCAGGGCATCTGCTTCCTCGGACAAATCAACTACAACGACTATATTCGCCGCTACCTGGGCGACAACCCTGGCGACGTCATCGAGTTGGAGACGGGCAAGCGCATCGGCGAGCACCGAGGACTCTGGTTCCATACCATCGGTCAGCGCAAGGGGCTGGGCTTCGGTGGTGGTCCGTGGTTTGTCATCAAGAAGGACGTGGGGCGCAACATCCTCTACGTGAGCCATGGCTACGACCCTCAGACAGCCTACAAGAAAGACTTCCCGCTTCACGACTTCCATTTCTTGACCCGTGAGGTTGCGATGCAGAAGGTGACGTTCAAGATTCGCCATACGCCTGAGTATCACCCTGCCACCATCGAGAAGTTGGAGGACGGCAGATGGATGATTCATTCCGAGGAGGCTATCCACGGTGTGGCACCGGGACAGTTCTGCGTGGTCTACGATGAGCATCATCATCGTTGCTATGGTTCGGGAGAAATCACGATTTAAAACGATTAACTATACGATAGGCAAAACTTTAGAAAAAGGCTGAACTTCCTAACTGATGTCGCTTATGGAAGTTCAGCCTTCATTCTTATACATATTATTTTATATGTGGTGTTTTCATTTATGCATACTATAACGTAGCCAGCTCATTTATACGTATGTCTCAAGGAACTTCAATGTTCCATCTACCTTCAATGTTTTGGTGCTGGCAGGAACCACGATGCTCTCGCCGCCCTGGAGGGCAATCTCATTTCCCTCGTTGTCGGTGAGGGTAGCCTTACCCTTCAACCCGATGAGGATGACGAAGCTGTCAAGTTCTGAGTAGTCGAGGGTCATAGGCTCGTCGAGGTCGTAGACGGCGGTGCAGAAATATGGGCACTCCACCATGCTCACGCCCTGGTTCTTGGCTGGAGTGTATTGCTGGCGATAGTCTGGCAAGACGGTGTAGTCGATGCACTCGGCAGCCTCCTTGGTATGGAGTTGGCGGTAGTTGCCATCTTTGTCCTTGCGCTTGAAGTCGTAGATGCGATAGGTGACATCGCTGGTTTGTTGGATTTCCGCTACGAAGCAACCTGTGCCGATGGCATGGATTCTTCCTGCAGGAATGAAGAAGCAGTCATCTTCCTTCACGTTGTATTGTGCCAAAGCATCCGTAATGGTGTCGTTCTCCACCATCTCCTTGTATTGCTCAGGGGTGATTTCCATCTTCAAGCCGTTGTAGAGCTTGGCGTCTGGCTCGCATGGGAGTGCATACCACATCTCGGTCTTGCCACGCTCCTTTCCTTGTCTGTGGGCAATCTCATCATTAGGGTGTACCTGGATGGAGAGATCGCGGTTGGCATCGATAAACTTGATGAGCAATGGGAACTCGTTGCCGAAACGTTCGTAGTTCTCCTTGCCGAGGAAATTGTCCTTCTGTTCGGCTACTACCTCGTTAAGACTTTTTCCCTTCATCTCGCCATCTGCCACGATGCTCTCATTGCCTGGTACTCCAGAGATTTCCCAACTCTCGCCCACATTCTCTTGCTGAATGTCAAGATGCTTGAAAGCGATAATCTTACTACCACCCCAGATGGTGGATTTCAATAGTGGTTGAAATTTTAATGGTTTCATTTTGTTGTGTATTTAGTTTGTGATGTAAAGCCTACTGGCTATACCTTATTATATATAACGTTTTTGAATCAAGTGTTACTTGAAGAACAAGCAATTTTTATTTTGTTCTTCCCTTTTTTGCCTTTTTTGCCCTTTGCTTCCATCAGTTTTCCTTCCAGAATGCAGGTGTGAATATGACCAGTACGCTGAATATTTCCAAACGTCCGATGAGCATCATCAGCGAGCAGAACCATTTGGCGATGTCAGGAAGTTGACTCCACGACATGGTAGGACCTATCTCCACACCAAGGGTAGGGCCTACGTTGCCCACACAGCTCAGGGTGATGGTGATAGCGTTGGTGTTGTCTATGCCCATCGCTATCATGGAGAACGAGATGAGCAGGCAGATGAGCAGGTAGGTGATCATGAAGGCGAAGAGTGTGACTCGCTTCTGGTTGGGCACGTTGACACCATCAATCTTCAATGGCAGCACGGCGTTTGGGTGCAATATCTGTCGGAACTCGTTCTTTAAGATTCTGAACATCATCACGCCTCGGATGCATTTGATACCTCCACTGGTACTACCCGAACAAGCTCCGAAGAACATGCAGAGGGCCAATATCACCCAGGTGACATGAGGCCAGAGGGCTGCATCGTCGTTGAAAAGTCCGGTGGTCGTGATGAACGATACCACCTGGAACAGCGAACAGCGGAAGGCACGCTCCAAATCGTAGTTGCGCATCGCCATCAGCTCTATCATGATGAAAGTGGTAAAGGCGACCACGAGGAATATATAGAACTTAAACTCGGAATTTTTGAACAAATCCTTGATTTTCAACTTGATCACTGCTGCGTAAAGCAGGGTGAAGTTGATGCCCGACAAGAATGTGAAAAGTGTACAGATGTATTCGAGAGTAGGGGAATGGAAAAACTCTGTACTTGTGTTGTGGGTGGCGAATCCACCTGTGGCAGTGGTGGTCATCGCATAGTTAAAGCTATCGAAGACACCCATGCCTCCCAAGTAATAGCTCACAATGCAGGCGATGGTGAGCACGATATAGATGCTCCAAATCCACTTGGCACTTGTGGAGAGGCGAGGGTGGAGCTTGGTTTTCATCGGTCCTGTGGCCTCGGCTGCAAACACCTTGGTTTGTCCGCCTACCAACGACGGCAAGAGGGCGATGGTGAAGAATACGATTCCCAATCCTCCTATCCACTGGGTCAGCGATCGCCAGAAGAGCAAGCCGTGGGGCAGTGCCTCTACATCGTCGATGATAGTGGCTCCGGTGGTAGTGAATCCTGACATGGTCTCGAAGTAAGCGTCCGTGAAATTATGTAGGTAACCGCTGATGAGAAAGGGAAAGGTACCAAAGAAACTGAATATAATCCAAGCGGACGAGACAACGAGATAGGCGTCTCGGCGCGACATGGAGTTGTCGGCGTTGGCACCTCGCCATTTCAGTCCAAGGCCTGCGCCTATGGTCAGCAATATCGTTACGATGAATGCAAAGATGTCGTCTTCTTGGTACCACAATGCCACGCAAAGTGAAAAGAAGAGGAGGACGGCTTCCAAGAAGAGAAGCTGCCCCAATACCTTGCATATCAGTTTTTGGTTTATCATACGAAATATTTTTCTATTTTCTTCATGTTGACGTTGTGACAGAACACCATCACGGAGTCGCCTGCCTCAATCTGGGTGTTACCCGACACGAGCATGCCCTCGTTCTTTCTGACGAGTCCACCGATGGTCACGCCGATAGGTAGTCCGAGGTCTTTCACTGGCTTGTGCGTCACCTTGGAGCCTTCCTTGGCGATGAACTCAGCCACGTCGGCGTTAGCGTTCATGAGGAATCTCACGTTCATCACGTCTGCATCGAGCATCATCTGATAGATGTAGCTGGCTGCGATGGCCTTCTTGTTGATGATGGTTCCGATGTCCAGGCTCTCCGCCATGCTTACGTAGTCTACGTTTTCCACCACAGCCACGGTCTTGCGCACCCCCAATCGCTTGGCGGTGAGACAAGCCAAAATGTTGGTCTCGGCGTTGCCCGTGAGTGCCACGAATGCCTGGGTGCTGCGGATGCCTTCCTCATTGAGGAGCGGGATGTCACGGCCATCGCCATGGATAATCAAAGCCTTTGAGTCGTCGAGGATGTCATTCAAGTACTCGCAACGGTTCTCGTCTATCTCGATGATCTTGCATTCCATGTACTCTGGCATCTTCTTTACGGCTCTCACGGCAGTGCGACCGCCACCCATGATCATTACGTTCTTCACATCTACGTAGTGCTCCTTGCCCACAATCTTGCGAATGTAGGGGATGTAGTTGCGGGTGGTCATGAAATATGCCAGGTCGTAAAGTTTCAACTCATCGTAACCACCAGGGATGATGGTTTCGCCACCTCGCTTGATGGCTACCACGTGGTAAGGGTCGTTGGGACCGCTTATGTCCTTGAGCGGCTGGTTGAGAATCTCACAGGTCTCTCGCAGTTTGATGCCCAACATGATGAGAGCACCTTCGTGGACATCCCAGCGCTGGCGCACCCAACTCATCTTCAAGCCATTGTTGATGTCGACGGCTGCCAACATCTCTGGGTAGATGAGCTTGCTCACGCCCAAGCCCTTGAAAAACTCCTGTGCTTGTGGATCCATGTATTCAGGATTGTCCACCTTGGCAACGGTGCGCTTGGCACCCAAGCGGTTGGCGAGGATGCAAGCTGTGATATTCTTGCTCTCCAAGGGAGTGACGGCGATGAAAAGGTCGGCGTCGGCCACGTTGGCATCCCGGAGAATCTTCAGACTGGTAGGCTGTCCTGTCATGGTCAGCAAGTCATAGTCCGACCCGATGCTTGCGAGTCGTTCCTCGCTGTCGTCAATCAGCGTGATGTCTTCCTTGCTTCGGGAGAGCAATCTCGCCAAGTGGGTGCCGATGGCGTAAGCGCCTGCTATGATAATCTTCATTGTTCTTGTTTCTTATTGTTGTTGATGAATCCTTGTAAGGAAACTTCTGCTGTTGATGAATCCCAGTAGGATGCATCTCATGTAGAGATTCTTAATCGAGGATTGCCTTTTTGATGGAGTCTTTGTCGAGACCTACGATTTCTCGTAGTTGTGATACAGTGCCATGCTCAATGAACTCATCTGGTATGCCCATCCTTGTAACTTGTGGGTGATAGCCGTTGTCGCTCATCCATTCCAGCACGGCAGAGCCGAATCCACCGTTTCTCACGCCGTCTTCGATGGTGACGATGCGGTCGAAATGAGTTGCCACCTCTTTTAATATATCTTCGTCGAGTGGTTTCAGGAAGCGCATGTCGTAGTGGGCAATGCTGATGGCTTTCTTGTCGGCGGTCTCACCTTGCTTGCCTGTTGCAGTCTTGCCTTCTGCTGTCTCGCTCTCTATTTCCTGGATGACTTGTGCTGCATCGTTTCCGATAGGACCGAGCGTCAGTACCGCCACGTCCTTGCCGTCGTGCAGTTTCCTACCTGTGCCAGTCTTGATTTCCTGCATCTCGTTCTTCCAGTCCACGAGCACGCCCTTGCCCCTTGGATAACGTATCACGTAACTGCCTTGCTCTGGGAGCTGGGCTGAGTACATCAAGTTGCGCAACTCATGCTCATCCATCGGTGATGCGATGGTGAGGTGTGGAATCGGTCGGAGGGCAGCCAAGTCGAACACGCCATGATGGGTAGGTCCGTCCTCGCCCACCAGTCCTGCACGGTCGAGGCATAGGATGACAGGCAGGTTGAGCAGTGCCATGTCGTGGATGATGTTGTCGTAAGCTCTCTGCGCAAACGAACTGTAGATGTTGCAGAAAGGCAGCAAACCATCCTTCGCCATTCCACTGGAGAAGGTGACGGCATGTCCCTCGGCGATACCCACGTCAAACACTCGGTCGGGCATTTCCTGCATCATGATGTTCATCGAGCACCCCGTAGGCATGGCTGGTGTAACGCCCACTATGCGTGGGTTTTTCTTCGCTAATTCCAACAAGGTGTTGCCAAAGACATCTTGAAACTTGGGAGGCTGGTTGCTGGTGTCTGCCACGATGCGCTCGCCCGTCTCTGGGTCGAACTTGCCCGGTGCGTGCCAAATGGTGGCGCTCTTCTCGGCAGGCTCGTATCCCTTGCCCTTGGTGGTATGCAGGTGGAGAAGCTTAGGCCCCTTCATGTTCTTGAGTTGTCGGAGCACTCTCACCACTTCCTTCACGTCGTGCCCATCAAACGGGCCGAAGTATCGGATGTTCATCCCCTCGAAGATGTTTTGCTGGTGGCTCAAGGCAGACTTTAGGGCATTGTTGAGCCGGATGATTCCCTTGCGGCGATCCTCGTTGAGGTAACCTTTGGAGTGGAGCCATTGCGAAGCCTTGAAGCGGAGTTTGTTGTAGGTCTCGTTGGTGTCGAGGTTGAGCAGGTATTTCTCCATGCCTCCCACGGCACGGTCGATGCTCATGTCGTTGTCGTTGAGAATGATGAGCATGTCGTTAGGGGTGCTTGATACGTTGTTCAATCCCTCGAAGGCGAGTCCGCCGCTCATGGCACCATCGCCGATGACTGCCACGACATGACGGTTCTCGTTGCCCGTCTTACGTGCAGCGACAGCCATTCCTAAGGCTGCGGAGATGGAATTGCTGGCATGTCCGCAGGCGAAGGTATCGTAAGTACTTTCCAATGGCGTAGGGAATGGGCGCACGCCGTGGAGCTTTCTGTTGGTGCAGAAAACATCGCGTCGCCCCGTGAGAATCTTGTGCCCATAGGCTTGATGACCGACATCCCAAACGATGCGGTCCTCAGGCGTATCGAAAACGTAATGTAGGGCTACAGTTATCTCTACGACGCCGAGCGAAGAGGCAAAATGACCAGGGTTTACGGAAACCTCGTCGATGATGTCTTCTCTCAGTTCTTTACAGATTTGTGGCAACTGGTCAATGCTGAGTTGTCTCAAATCATCAGGGTATTTAATCTTGCTTAAAAGTCTAAACTTCTCTTTATCCATGTGTTCAACTCGTGAATAACTCTGCAAAGATACTGCTTTTTTATCAATCTTTGACATATTTATCTTGATAATTTCTCTTTTTTGGGATTTTCTTCGTATTTTTGCAGTCAAATGTTTAGAAAACAACTAAAAAACGCAAAGAAATATAAAATTCTGAAGGCTATAAAGTCGCAAAATATCCAGCTACCTAATAAAGTCGGTAATTAAAATCGCAAATAAAATCAAGAAGGTGGTTGATAAATAGGTAATAAAAATCGCAAATAAAATAATTTTAACGAAAATATCAATGAGAAAAAACGTAATCCTTTTTGGAACATTGCTGATGATGGCTTCTTCAGTGATGGCTCAAACTAAGAATGGAGGCATCTCGCAGCAGATGCTCCAGCAGATAGAGAAGTCGCAGAAGGCATCGGCTGCTGACAAGGCGCTCTTCAATGCCATTGCCAGCAACAGTATCGACGACTTGGTGAAGAACCATGCCAACTTGGCTCCTGTGGACACGCATTTCAGCATCGAGACTCCTAAGCAGAGCATCCACAACCAGAAGAGTTCTGGACGTTGTTGGATGTTCAGTGGCTTGAACGTGCTCCGCTCTAATTTCGCCAAGAACGACCAACAGGGTCGCGTGGTGGAGTACTCACAAGACTATCTCTTCTTCTACGACCAGTTGGAAAAGGCTAACTTGATGCTTCAGGGCGTCATTGACCTCGGCAAGAAGTCTATTGAGGATCCTCAGGTACAGTTCTTCTTCAAGAGCCCGCTTAATGATGGCGGTACCTTCTGTGGTGTTGCCGACTTAGCTGCCAAATATGGTCTCGTTCCGATGAGTGCCATGCCTGAGACATTCTCCAGCAACAATACCTCCAAGATGAGCAAACTCGTGAGCAGCAAGCTTCGTGAGTACGGCTTGGAACTTCGCAAGATGGTGGCTGATGGCAAGAAGCCAGCCGCTATTCAGGCTCGTAAGTCAGAGATGCTGGCACAGGTTTATCACATGCTTTGCCTAACTCTCGGCGAGCCTGTGAAGGAGTTCACCTACGTTTTCCGTGACAAGGACGGTAAGCAGGTGGGCGAGGCGAAAAAGTATACTCCTAAGAGTTTCTATGAGGAGACTGTGGGCAAGGACCTCAATGGTACCTTCCTTATGGTGATGAATGACCCTCGTCGCCCTTACCACAAGACTTACGAGGTGGAATACGACCGCCATACCTACGATGGACACAACTGGAAGTATCTCAACCTGCCTATGGAGGAAATTGCCAACCTCGCTATCGCTTCCTTGAAGGACGGACGCAAGATGTACTCCAGCTATGACGTGGGCAAGCAACTCGACCGTAAGCGTGGTTACTTGGCAGTGGACAATTTCGACTACGGAAGTTTGTTTGGTACTACGTTCCCTATGAACAAGGCTGAACGCATCTCTACCTTTGATAGTGGCTCTACTCATGCCATGACACTCACTGCTGTAGACCTCGATGCTAATGGTAAGCCTACCAAGTGGAAGGTGGAGAACAGTTGGGGCGCAGACAACGGCTTCTCTGGCTGCTTTATCATGACAAATGAGTGGTTCAATGAATACATGTTCCGCTTGGTGGTAGACAAGAAGTATGCCTCGGAGCAATTGCAGAAAGAGTTCGACCAGAAGCCAACCATGTTGACTCCAGACGATCCTTTGTTCCAGTTGGAGAACTAATCGTTGGAGTCCATCCAAAAGAAGGGCAAAAGAAATATTACGGATGCTTGCCAGGGGAGCGAATCCCTTGGCAGGCGTTTATTTCATAAGACAATGCAAGAGAAAAAAATCAGAGAGGGCATCATCGCCCTCGTACAAAAAGAGGTGGTTCCGGCTATCGGTTGTACCGAACCGATGGCTGTGGCATTATGCACATCAAAGGCTGCCACGGTGTTGGGTAGGCGACCTGAGCGCATCGAGGTGTTGTTGAGTCCCAACATGCTTAAGAATGCAATGGGCGTCGGTATTCCAGGCACGGGTATGATTGGTTTGCCTATCGCTGTGTCGTTAGGCGCGCTCATAGGCAAGCCGGAATATGAGTTGGAAGTACTCAAGGACTTGACGCCTGAGACCTTGGAACAAGGCAAGCGTTATATCCAGGATGCCGACATTGACATCAAGTTGAAAAATGGTAGTGTAGACAAGCTCTATATCGAGGTGATTTGTCGTGTAGGCAAGGATTCATCCACCGCCATCATCTCGGGCAGTCATACCAACTTTGTCTTCGTTGAGCGAAATGGCGAGGTGTTATTGGACAAACAGAATGATGCTCAGACAGGGGATGCCACCAATGAGGACATCCAACTCAACTTCCAGATGGTGTATGACTTTGCCACGACAGCTCCGCTTGATGAGATTTCTTTCATCCTCAAGACAAAAGAATATAATATGAAGGCGGCTGAATTGTCCATTAAGGGCAACTATGGTCATTGCTTGGGTAAGACAATGGACCGTCCTTTGAGCCATGGTATCTTCGGCAACAGCATCTTCTCGCACATCATCTCTCGCACCGCCTCGGCTTGTGATGCCCGAATGGGTGGAGCCATGATTCCGGTGATGAGCAACAGCGGCAGTGGCAACCAGGGCATCTGTGCCACCAATCCAGTATCGGTCTATGCCTTGGAGAACGAGAATACCGAGGAGGAGTTGATTCGTGCATTGATGCTCAGTCACCTTACCGCCATTTATATCAAGCAGAGCTTGGGCAAGTTGTCTGCCCTCTGCGGTTGCGTGGTGGCTTCCATCGGTAGTAGTTGCGGTATCACCTATCTGATGGGTGGCGACTATCAGCGAGTTTGTAATTCTGTGAAAAATATGGTGGCAAACTTGACGGGTATGATTTGTGATGGTGCCAAACCAAGTTGTGCCTTGAAAATTTCTTCGGGTGTGAGCACGGCGCTCCTGTCTTCGCTTCTTTCCATGGAAGGCAAGTGTGTGACTTCTGCCGAAGGCATTGTAGATGACAATGTAGACAAGTGTATTCATAATTTGACCTCTATTGGTGCTGACGCTATGCGGGCTACCGATGATATGGTTTTGGATATCATGACACATAAGACTTGTTAAAGAAATAAGATTTTGTTAATGAGATTTCAAAGTGAAAGTAAAATGTTGGTTTTGCTTTCACTTTGTTTTTATTTTATCTTTTCTCTCTTATAAATGAAAACCTTTCTTCTTTTTCTATATCAAAAAGTAAGAAAAGTATTGTTTGTGAAAATAAAATGTCGTACCTTTGCACTCGAAAATAAACAAGTTGTAATGTTGTTTTCTAAAATAGATAACAAAATGTATAATATATAATAATAGGAGAGATTTGTATGAAGAAGATCGAAGCAATCATCCGTAAGACAAAGTTTGAGGATGTAAAGGAAGCATTGCTTGCCGCCGACATCGAGTGGTTCTCTTATTACGATGTAAGAGGAGAAGGCAAGATGAGACAGGCTCGTATCTATCGTGGTGTCATGTATGATACCAGTAGTATCGAACGTGTGTTGCTTAACATTGTGGTTCGTGACAAGAACGTAGAGAAAACTATTAATGCCATCCAAGAGGCAGCCCGTACAGGCGAGATTGGTGATGGTCGAATCTTTGTAATTCCTGTGGAAGACACGGTGAGAATCCGTACAGGTGAAAGAGGCGACATCGCTCTTTATAATGCTGAGCAGGAAAAATAAAGCTGTTTTATCAGTAAGAAATTGTTTTTCCAATAAGAAAAACAAAGCTGCTGCTCCAATAAAGAGAAAGGCAAAGAGATAGTTTTCAATAACACAACAACAACGCTTTAAAGTTTAAAGATTATGAGTGTACAGGATTTAGGAATTTCAGTAGATACCGTATGGATGCTCTTGGCAGCCATGTTGGTCTTTTTCATGCAGCCGGGATTCGCCCTCTGTGAGGCGGGCTTTACCCGTAGTAAAAATACCGTGAACATCTTGTTTAAGAACTTCGTCGATTTCATGGTCGGTTCCGTTCTCTTCTGGTTCGTAGGTTTCGGATTTATGTTTGGTAGCGATGGAGCTGGTTTTATTGGTATGCCTAACTTTGGCGACCTTTCTTTCTATCATGGCGACCTCCCTACAGAGGGCTTCTTGATGTTTGAGACCGTGTTCTGTGCTACAAGTGCGACGATTGTATCAGGTGCCATGGCAGAACGTACCAAGTTCTCCATGTATTGCGTATATTCATTCTTCATCTCATTGATTATCTATCCAGTAGAAGGTCACTGGACATGGGGTGGTGGCTGGCTCTGCAATGCCGATGAGGGTTCGTTCATGATGAATACCTTCGGTGCAGCCTTCCATGACTTCGCAGGTTCTGCCATCGTTCACTCTGTAGGAGGTGTACTTGCTTTGGTAGGTGCCATCTGCTTAGGTCCTCGTTTGGGTAAGTATCGCAATGGTAAGAGCACTGCTATCCCTGGTCACAACTTGATGGCTGCTGCCCTCGGTGTGTTCATCCTCTGGTTTGGATGGTTCGGATTCAACCCTGGTTCTCAGCTTGCTGCTTCTGGTGAAGTAAACCGTGTGGCTATCAGCCACGTGTTCTTGACAACCAACTTGGCAGCCGTAGCTGGTGGTCTCGGCACCATGTTTACCTCTTGGATCAAGTATGGCAAACCATCATTCTCTTTGACATTGAATGGTATCTTGGCTGGTTTGGTAGCTATTACTGCTGGTTGCGACTTGGTTAGCCCTACAGGTGCGTTCATCATCGGTCTCTTGGCAGGTATCATCCTTGTGTTCTCTATCGAGTTCATCGACGTGAAACTCCATATTGACGACCCGGTTGGTGCAAGTTCAGTACATGGTGTATGCGGTATCTTTGGTACCTTGATGACTGGTCTCTTTGCCCTCGACGGCGGTGCCCTCTATGGCGGTGGCTTCGGATTCTTCGGCGCAGAATGCTTCGGTATCCTTTGCATCGATGCTTGGGCAGCAGTGACAGGTGTCATCCTCTTCTGGAGCATCAAGAAGATTGCTGGTCTTCGTGTAGACAAGCGAATCGAGGAGGAAGGTCTCGACATCTACGAGCATGGTGAGAGCTGTTACAACTAATGAGATTTGAGTACGAGAGAGAATATTATATGTGAAGTTTTGGTGCGAAGGTTATTTTTTAGTACCTTTGCAGCCAAAACTTTTTAAAAAGGATGTTTAATGATAAAATAAGAGAGATTATGAAACATGTATTAGATATGAAGAAGGTGGGTGCGATGGCACTCGGTTTGATAGCATTTGTTCCTGGTGCGATGGCACAGGACAAAGTGGAGACAACGGTAGCTGCCGACTTCGTGAGCCAGTACTACTGGCGTGGTCAGGATTTGGGATCTATCTCCTTGCAGCCTACTCTCGGCATCGGTTACAAAGGGCTCTCTTTGACGGCATGGGGAAGCGTTGGCATCTCTGAGCCTTCAGATGCCAAGGAGTTTGACTTGACCTTGGCTTATGAGACGGGAGGTTTCCACATTGGCGTTACTGATTATTGGTTCAACTCTCCTAATGAGAAGTATTTCGCATATAAGGCGCATGAGACCTCACATGTATTTGAGGCAAATGTCGGTTATGACTTCGGTCCTGTTGCCTTGAACTGGTATACCAACTTTGCGGGCAATGATGGTGCGAACAAGAGTGGCGATCGTGCTTACTCATCATACGTTGAGGCAACTGCTCCGTTCAAGTTGGGTGGTTGTGAGTGGGAGGCAAGCTTAGGTGCCGTTCCATACGCTACTGATTTTTATGCCGATGCCCATGGCTTTGCGGTCACTCATGTGGGTGTGAAGGCTACGAAGGACATTCAGGTAACGAAATCTTTCAGTGTGCCAATCTTTGCTCAGGTGGCAGCCAATCCAAGCACGCAGAAGGCATATTTGGTAGTAGGCTTTACTCTTCAGCCATAATGTTTGTTTTTTTCTACTATCATCAGAAAGAAGGGGGAGGTATCCTCAATTAAGAATTGGGTTTAAATTTTATATAGAAAGGTGTGTTAGGTCGATTCCTAACGCACCTTCCTCTTTTTATTGTGAATTATGTTTCTTTCTATTACGAATTATGTTTACAGAATCCATGCTTTTCTCCTCAGCCGATTCACATGCTCCATAGACCACTTTGAAAAATTCCCTTAACACTAAATATTTTTCCCCTTAACACTAAAAATATTTAGCCTTAAGGGAAAAAATATTTTCTCTTAAGGGTAGTTGGTGGGTGTATTGCGCATTTTTTGACAAAAACTCGTTGGTTACTTGTGAGGAAATCGTATGACGTTTTTCTTTTTGCTGCGTTAATTATGTGGAAGAAAACAAGATTTATGATAAGCATACAAAAACAACCGCCGCATATCCCGACTCCTCAGGTATGTGGCGGTTTAGCCTCTCGGCTACAAACAAATTCCAAAATATCAGACGATAAATTTGGAGATTAAGGAAATAATGTGTATTTTTGCACTTGGTAAGCTAAAAACATTTAAGCTATGGCTATAAGAGGAAATCGCATGATATGTTGATTATTGGCATGGCTTTTACATATTTAAATAGAATAATTAATTTACATGGAATAACTAACTTTATATACAACTGAAACAATGAAAAAAAACTTTTGGTTGATGGCGCTTTCTTTGATGGCTGCCATTAATGTTTATGCAGAAAAGAACACCGTCAGTTCTCCTGACGGTAAGTTGAATGTCGTAGTAGAAGATCATGACGGACGACTCTATTACTCCATTGACTATGCTGGCAAGCGAATGATGGAGCCTTCGCAGCTCGGACTCGTTGCCAATGTAGGTGACTTCTTCCAAGGTCTGACTTTTCAGAATAAGAACGAGGCAAAGGTGGAGAAAAGCTACGATCTTCGCACCGCCAAAGTATCACATGTGGATTATCATGCCAACCAACTCAACGTGACTTATCTCAATGTAAAGAAGGAACCAATGACCGTCACCTTCAATGTATCCAACAACGATGTGGCATTCCGCTATACCTTTGATGGCTTGAAAGCACAACATATCATCATAGGCGAGGAGAAGACGGCTTTTAATCTGCCTAAGATTTCGACCACATTCCTTAGCCCACAGTCTGACCCATTGATAGGTTTTGCCCGTACCAAGCCAAGTTATGAAGAGGATTACAAGCCTGATGCACCACTCACTGCCAAGTCGGGATATGGAAGAGGATATACCTTCCCATGCCTTTTCAAGGTAGGTGATGACGGTTGGGTGTTGGTAAGCGAGACGGGCACTCATGGCAACTATCCTGGTTGCCACATCAGCGACTATGAATCAGACAAAGGCTATCAGATAGCATTCCCTATGATGGAGGAGGGCGATGGCATCGGCTCCAACAATGCCGTGTTCTCATTGCCAGGTTCCACGCCTTGGCGTACCATCACCGTTGGCTCCAACTTGAAACCTTTGGTGGAAACCACTGTCTCTTATGATGTCGTGGAGCCTCGCTATGAGGCATCTCAAGAATATGGTACAGGAAAATATGCCTGGAGCTGGCTCGTCTGGCAAGACAACTCTTGCAATTACCAAGATCAGAAACAGTTTGTCGACCTTGCCGCCACCATGGGCTATGAGTATGTGCTCGTGGATGCTCTTTGGGATACCCAGATAGGCAGAGACAAAATAGCCGAACTGAGCCGCTATGCCCAGGACAAGGGCGTGAGCCTGATGCTTTGGTACAATTCCAATGGTATCACCAACGATGCTCCACAGGGTCCTCGCAACTGCATGGACAATATCGTGGCTCGCAAGAAAGAAATGGCGTGGATGAAGAGCATCGGCGTGAAGGGCATCAAGGTGGACTTCTTCGGCAGTGACAAGCAACAGACCATGCAGAACTACGAGGACATCCTCAGCGATGCCAACGACTACGGTATCCAAGTCATCTTCCATGGATGTACCTTGCCAAGAGGTTGGGAGCGCATGTATCCTAACTTCATCTCAAGCGAGGCGGTGTTGGCTTCCGAGAATGTATTCTTCTCTGAATATCACGCCAAGCAAGAAGGCTTCGAACTCACCATGCACCCATTCTGCCGCAATGCCGTGGCTTCTATGGACTGGGGTGGAACCATCATGAACAAGTACTTGTCTCGTGACAACAAGAGTCGTCATCGTCGCTATACCACTGATGTCTTTGAGATGGCTGCTGCCATCATGAACCAAGCTGCCATCCAGTGCATCGCCATCTATCCTAATAATCTGGCAGAACTTCCACAGCATGAGATAGACTTCCTGAAGAGCGTGCCTACTACATGGGATGAGACCCAATATGTGGATGGTTATCCAGGAAAGTATGCCGTGGTGGCTCGTCGTCATGGAGACCATTGGTATGTGGCAGGCTTGAACGGTACGGACGAAGTGAAGAAACTCACCTTGAGTCTCCCGATGCTTGCAGGCAAGACCATCACCTATTATTATGAGACTCCAAACAAGGACAAGAAAGCTCTTTGGCCAATATCTCATGTTAAGACCATGAAGGTGGACAAGAAGGGAACTTTCAAGGTGGAGATGCAAGCCAAGGGCGGTATTATCCTACATGAACAAGAATAATTTGAAAAGAAAAGCTATAGAGTAACAAAAACAAATCAAAATGAAGAAAATAAGCATTGTTGGTGTGCTGTTAGCAGCGATGGCTTGGGGACAGCCTGTCTTGGCGCAGGAACCAACCGTTCCCAATCATTCCTATACGGGCAAGGGTAACCCGATATTGCCCGACTTTCATGCAGACCCGGAAATCTTGTATTCGCACAAGACGAAACGATACTATATCTATTCCACCACTGATGGTAAGCCAGGGTGGGGAGGTTGGCAATATTATGCTTTCTCTTCCAAGAAATTGGGTAAGAATATGAAATGGAAAAACGAGGGAGTGGTTCTCGATGCCAAGAGCGACCAAATCAGTTGGGCGAATGGCAACCTTTGGGCTCCTGCCGCCATCGAGGTTAAGCAGAAAGATGGCAGCTATAAGTATTACCTCTATTTCAGTGCCCGTCCTAACGACAACGGTAGAAAGCAGATGGGAGTAGCTGTTGCTGGCTCACCTACGGGTCCATTCGTAGACCTTGGCAAGCCTCTCTTGGCAAAGAATCATCCAGGTTGTAGAGGTCAGCTCATCGACGTGGATGTGTTCATGGACCCAGTATCGAAGAAACCTTACCTCTATTGGGGCAACAGTTTTATGGCAGGTGCAGAACTGGAACCAAGCATGACGAAAATCAAGGATGAGACTGTCACGGTGATGACTCCTAAGGGCGGAAGTTTGAAGGAATATGCCTATCGTGAGGCTCCATACGTATTCTATCGCAAGGGCTTGTACTACTTCATGTGGTCGGTGGATGATACGGGTTCTCCAAACTATCATGTGGCATACGGCACATCTAAGAGTCCGCTCGGTCCTATCGAGGTAGCAAAGGACCCTATCGTCTTGATACAGGACCCACAGCATGAGATATACGGCACAGCCCACAACTCCGTGATTCAGAAACCTGGTACCGATGAGTGGTATATCGTATATCATCGCATCAACAAGGAGTATCTGCACAATCAGCCGGGTGTGCATCGTGAGGTATGCATCGACAAAATGGAGTTTAATGCCGATGGAACTATCAAGAAAGTAGTTCCAACGACAGGTAAAAAACAAAAGAAATAGGGAGAAAAACTCTTCGCAAAGCTTAGGCGCAACCAAATACAACTTGTATTTAGCTGCGCCTAACTTGTATTTGTCTAAATCTAACTTGTATTTTATAGTATGTAGTAAGCTTGTTTTGCTTTTGTAATAGGCTTGTTTTGCTTTTATTGTATGCCTGTTTAGCTTTTATACTATGTTTATTCAGCTTTTGCATTTTGCTCAACGTATTCTTTTACTCCAAATCCATATTCTTTCTTGAAGCATAGGGAGAAGTATCTTGGAGTACTGAATCCTACTCGATAAGCCAATTCGTTAATACGGATATTTGGCTCTCGTTTCAGTATCTGGCAGGCTTCTTTCATGCGGATGCTGGTAATGAAGCCTGTGATGTTCTGACCCGTCAAGGCACGGAGCTTGTTGTAGAGCGTACTGCTGCTGATGCAAAGTTCGGCGGCAAGTTGCTCTCTTCCGAAGTCGCTGTCGTCAAGGTGTTCTTTCACCTTGTCGATGCAGTTCTGCACGAATAGCTCGTCAGGATTGCTGTAGTGCTGTTCTTCCACCTTGAAGTCGGTTTGCAACTGGAATTTCTGGCGGATGCGCTGGCGGTTGACGATGATGTTGTCGATTCGCAGCTGTAAGTCTTCGAGCTTGAAAGGCTTGGTGAGATAAGCGTCTGCGCCAGCACGATAGCCTTCATTGCGGTCGATGTCTTGTGTCTTGGCGGTCAGCATCACCACTGGCAACTGAGAGTAGTTCTCGCTCTCCTTGATCCATTTGGTCAGTTCGATTCCATCCATGACAGGCATCATCACATCGGTGACGACCACATCGAGCGATGACTTCTGGATGATTTTCTGTGCTTTCTCGCCATTGCTTGCCGTCAATACTTGATAGTGAGCACTCAAAAGGCTGCTCATCAGCATGAGCAGTTCGTTATTGTCTTCCACAATCAAGATGGTGTATTCATTTTCCTTGCCATATTCTCTTCTTTCGCCACTTTTATTGTCAACCGAGTGCTCCTGGCTATGAGGTGAGTTGACGTTGTTGGCTTGGCTTGTAGCCATGGCTTCCTCGCTCTTGTTGGTAGTTACGACGATGTCGCCAACACTCGATGCGTTGTCGGCTTGCAGCATCTCGGTCTCATCATAACTTTCCTTATTGATCGGGAAAGTTATGGTGAATGTGGTTCCCTTGCCAACTTCACTCTCACAATGTATCTTACCATGGTGCAGCCTCACGAGGTCGTTGACCAATGACAAGCCGATGCCTGTTCCGATGGTGTTCATCTGTCGGTAGTCGCCATCAAGGAACCGGTTGTAGAGATGTTTCATCTTATCTTTTGAGATGCCCCTGCCCGTGTCGGAAACTATGAGGGTAGCTTGTTGGTTGGCTATGCTGACGCAGAATTTCACCTTGCCGCCTGCCTCTGTATATTTCACGGCGTTATTGAGCAAGTTGTAGAGCATTTTCTCTACCTTGTCGGTATCAAACCAACCATCTTCTCCCAAACAAGAAATCTCTTGCTCAAATTGTAAGTTTTTGGAGGTGAACATAGGCAAAAGGCTTCGGGTGGTTTCTGCACAGAAATCACCCAGTTTTCCCTCACTTACCCTGAGCTGCAGCTTGCCAGCCTGCGACTTTCTCACTTCTAATATCTGTCTGAGCATACGTGTCAAGCGGTTGATGTTGTCATGTATGATATCTGTTTGGTTGTTGGTTGAAGGAGCGATGCGCTTGATGCTATCAGCTGCCGCCGAGATGACGGTGAGCGGAGTTAGCAGTTCATGGGTGATATTGGTGAATACCACCGCCATCTGTAAGCGGTTCTTGGTGCGTAAGCGCTCACGATACCAGATGATGGCAACTCTAATCCCCACTAATAGCAAGCATATATATATAAGGTATGCCCACCATGATGCATACCAAGGTGGCAAGACCTTGATGCGGATGGTGTAGTCCATGTCGTTCCACTTGCCATAGCTGTCGGCGGCTTTCACATGGAGTTTATAGGTTCCAGAAGGGATGTTCTCAAAAGTGGCTTGGCGTAGGCTGGCATCCATGTAGTGCCATACCTTGTCATAGCCTTCGAGATAGTAGGCATACTTGCATTGGGCGGTGTTGGTGTATGTCAGCAAGGCGAATTCGATGGCAAACTTGTTGATGGACGCTGGCAATGTAAGCGTGCGCATGTACTGTGGGGTGACATCGCATAGACTTGTTTGCAGCACAGAGTCCAGTTCGCTGAAACGTTTGTCGTTAATAAGTAAATCGGTAATGATGATATTTGACGAATGTAATTCCTTGCGATGTGAATAGAGCGTCTTGGAATTGAAAAATATCAAGTTGCGCCCCACTCCAAAATATAGATAATCTCCTTTTCTAAAACATGATTTAGTCATGAACATAAGTTCTCCCAGTCCATCCTCATTCGTGTATGTGGTGTATTGAGCTTCTCCATTGCCGTTTATCTCAAGGCATATAAGCGCATCGTCAGTCGTAAGCCACAAACAGCCATTTGCATCTTCTATGATGGAGAAGACACGATCGACATCCCAGTGAAATTCCTTGTTTACATTTTCAAACAGGTCTTTTTTCTCGTCATATCTGAAAAGACCGCCACCATTGGATATGACCCACAGACGATGCTTGGAGTCTTCGAGACAGTTGGTGGCATCATTGATGATGAACTTGCGTTTGCAGCGTTGTAGTATTTGATGTTGAGTTCTGACGGCTTGTTGAAGTTGCCGCTGATGCGTATGATTCCTTGGTTTTCCGTAGCCACCCAGATGTTGCCCTTGTGATCCTCGGTGATACCCCTGACGTCTACGTCTTCCATCAGACCGAAACTCTTGCCAGAAGGAAGCTGGTAGTTAAGGTGCATTTTCTCACCCACGAAAATGATGCCACGTTGTGTGCGATAGAAAGTGTTGACAAATCGGTCTTTGACGAATCCGCAGTTGTTTTCGTCAAGTATTCTTGCATTCCCATTTTGCAACTCTGTGATGCCAAAGCTGTTGTTGGCAAACCATATACCTCCCTTGCCATTACTGATGATGTCAGAGTAATGGGTATTGATGGATTTGGCAGGTATGTTGGATGCACCAGGTATGGCGTTGTTGAAAAAGGTGTGCTGGCTCTTGCTGTCATAGTAGGCGATGCCTATAGGAGAGAGCGTGAGCCAAATGTGTTCACCATCTACCGTAAAGATGGAATTGATGCGATTCGCTTGGGCATCGAGTGGTAGTATGGGAACAGCCTGGAAAAGTGCAGGTTGGGTGTTGACGTGGTAGAGACCATTGTTCATGGTGAGCAGCCAGATGTTACCCCTCCCGTCGGTCTTGATGTCGGTCACATTAATGGTTGAATGATTGTCTATTGATTTGTGATAGGTGAAACCAGCCTCAATGTTGTCAGAAGAAATAATTCCGTATCCGTTTCTGGCACATGCCCAGAGAGTATGTGAGATGGTGTCTTCCACGATGTTGTAGTGGATGTAATAGTCTTTGTCGCCATGATATAGATCCATAAAGCCAGGGTCTTTGTGATTAAGCGGGTGTGTCATGCACTTGATGCCATTGCCCCAGGTGCAAATCCATAGTCTTCCTTTGTGGTCCATCTTGACCATGTAGGTATTTCCTGCATCGTTTGCCTTAGGGATGTCGTATTGGTACATGATGCTTCGCTTGGTATCTAAGCGATAAAGGCTTTTCGACCAAGTTCCGATGTATATGTTGCCAGCTTTGTCTTCTGTAAATGATTTTGCTCCGATGGTTTCTGTGAGTGTACGCTTCTTGCCGTTGCTTTCTATCACGGCTGTGTTTTTGGCGGAATAGTGATAGAAGGTCTTCTCTTGGGGAAGATAACAAGTTACTCCACCATCTGTACCTATCCATATCTTACCATCGCGAGATGTGAAGAGGCTGTAGATGATACGATTGTTAGTGCCTGGCAGAAGATGAGTGGTGAACTTTCCTGTTTTCTTGTCCATACTCACGAGACCATTTCGGGTGCCAATCCAGAGTACGTCATCGTTTCCTTCCGTCATACAAAGAACGTTATTGCTTGGAAGTATGTTGGGTGTTGCTGCGTTGCTTCGATAGCTCTTGAAGCGATAACCATCATACGACTTGATGCCGGCATTGGAGCCAATCCAAATCAAGCCTTGTCGGTCGATGAGCAAGCAATGCTGCTCTTCTGATGGGTAGGGATATACTGCATTGAGCAATCGTGGTTGCGCAAGTGAAGGAATATATGATAATGCCATCAAGAGAAGAAGTATCAAGCTTCTCTTGATTCGTGTCGGTCTATAGGTATTCAGTGATAGCTTCATAAACGATAGTTAGAATAATGTATATAATGTTTTAAAAACGTTGCAAAAATACAAAATATTTCTGATATAAGGAGGCCTAAAAGGTATAAATATCATTATTTCGTGTGCTATTATCGTGAAATAACGCTCAATTAATGATAATTTGACGCTATGTAATGTTAATTGCTCGTGGGTTTTTTCTTTAAGTCATATCTTTGCGGCATCAAGTTTGAAAGTTCATCTGAGCTATCTCGAAGATGGCTTTTTCAACCTAATAAATAATGTATATCAACTAACTAATTTAAATAATATGAACCAAACAATCCTATTCACAGCTTCGCGGAAAGCATTGCTCATGATGGTGATGGCAAGTGCTCCTGCTCTCTATGCAGCCGCAGCTACAGAAACTACTCCATCTGTTACGATTCAGCAACAGGTAGGTAAGGTGCAAGGTACAGTAATCGATGCCAGTGGTGAGCCTATCATTGGTGCAACTGTAAAAGTTAAAGGTGCCAAGGGTGGTACTATTACCGACCTCGATGGCCATTTCTCTATCGATGCATCCAAGGGGGCTACCTTGGAAGTGTCTTATGTTGGATGCAAAACTCAAAATGTAAAAGTTACCACTTCAAATCTTCAGATTCAATTACAGGATGACGCACAGCAGATTGCCGATGTAGTCGTAGTCGGCTATGGTACGATGCGAAAGAAGGACTTGACGGGTAGCGTCGTGCAGATTCGCCCAGACAAATTGGCGAATGAGAACCCAGCTACCGTGCAAGACTTGCTCCGTGGTACTCCGGGCTTGAACGTAGGTTACAATGCCGATGCCAAGGGTGGTGGTTCCATGCAGATTCGTGGTCAGCGTTCTGTATATACCGACGGCGGTCACAACGACCCATTGATTATCTTGGATGGAATGGCTTTCTATGGTGAGCTTTCAGAAATCAATCCTGACGACATCGGTCAGATTGACGTATTGAAGGATGCTTCTGCCGCTGCCGTTTATGGTGCCAAGGCTGCCAATGGTGTCATCATCGTTACTACAAAGAAAGGTAAGCTTGGCAAGCCAACCATCAATTTCAGTGCCAACCTTGGTATCAACACCAAGAGCGACTATCTGATGGATGTATATGATGCCAATGGATACATGAAGTATCGTGAGGACTGGTATAAGAAGGATACATACGGCATGGGCGATGACGGAGTGTATGGTGTTTATCGTGCCAAGGACAACAAAGGCAACTTGGTGGCAAAGCCAGGTTACTATGACACGGCTGAGAATGCACAGCGCATCTATGGTGTGGACAATGCCACATGGGCTGCCTATACCAACAATGCTGCTGATGAGACCTATCCAAGCATGTATGCCAAGCGATTGGGCTTGAAGGATGAGGTCTTGGGATATTACTTGAACAACCAAACATACGATTGGTGGGATGATACCTTCCGCACTGGTATCAACCAGGACTATAATGCCAGCGTCTCTGGTGCCAGCGAGACCATGAACTATTATCTCTCTGCGGGCTTCCTCCACAACGAGGGTGCAGTGAAGGGCAATGAGTATCGTTCGGTTCGTGCCAACATGAAGGTGTCTGGTAAGGTGACCAAGTGGTTGGAGATTGGTGCCAACGTCAACTTCCAAGATCGTTCTGATGGTGACATCCAGGTAGGTCTGGGTACCAACTATTGGGACAACAACCAGGTGCGCAACTCTCCATTCTCAATTCATAACAATGCAGATGGAACTTTGGCGCAATATCCAATGAACGAGAGAGACTTCGGAGGTTACAACTACGATTTCGAACGCCAGTACTTAGACTTGGAGAAGGGCTATCAAGTATTGAATACTATCGTGAACGCCAAGGTAACCTTGCCATTCGGTATTACTTATAGCTTCAATGCCGCTCCTCGCTACCAGTATTACTACAATCGCTATTTCACATCAGCATCTCGTCCTAATACCAATGCGGATACACGTGGTGTAGACCGTGGATGGGGCAAGAACTTCGACTGGTCGCTCAATAATACCATCACTTGGGATTATACTTTGGCTAAGAAGCATCACTTCGTACTCACTCTCGTACAGGAGGCTGAGGAACGCCGTTATTGGAGTGATGTCATCAATGCTCGTGAGATATTGCCTTCTGATGCACTTGGTTTCCATAATACCCAGAACGCGACATTGGCAAAGAGTAGCTTCAGCACCAATGATACCCACCAGACTGCCGATGCCTTGATGGCTCGCTTGTTCTATAGCTATGACGATCGTTACATGGTGACAGCCAGTGTGCGTCGAGATGGTTACTCTGCATTCGGTGCCAACAACCCATACGCTACCTTCCCATCTATCGCCTTGGCTTGGAACTTCGTGAACGAAAAGTTCTGGAAATGGGGCAACATCATGAGCACAGGTAAGCTCCGTGCTTCTTGGGGTAAGAATGGTAACCGCTCGCTCTCTGACCCATACGTATCACTTGCCAACCTCGGTTCTGGTACAGGTAAGACCATGAACTACATCCAGGGTAGTACTATCGTGGATATGAAGTATCTGAGCGTAAGCCGTATGGCAAACCCTAACTTGGAGTGGGAGAAGACTGAGGCTTTGAACTTCGGTTTGGACTTCGGATTCCTTAATGACCGCATCACGGGTAGCATCGACTATTACCACATGATGACCAAGGATATGATCATGAACCAGCGTCTTCCTGGATTCACAGGCTTCGGTAGTATTACCACCAACTTGGGACAGGTAAACAACGATGGTATCGAGTTGACCCTCAATACGCTCAACATCAAGAACCAAAACTTTGAGTGGCGTACCACCTTCGGCTTGTCTTGGAACAAGAATACCATCAAGCACCTCTATTATGATTATGAGAACGTAGTAGATGCAGCGGGCAATGTCATCGGTACCAAGGAGTCTGACGACTTGACCAACAAGTGGTTCATCGGTAAGTCAATTGGTACTATCTGGGATTACAAGGTAGAAGGCATCTGGCAGGCTGACGAATACGAGGAAGCTGCCAAGTATGGTCAGCGTCCTGGCGACCCTAAGGTTTGGAACAACCCAGACAATGATGAGTACAATGCCGATGGAACCGTGAAGAAGATTGTTTATAACAATGATGATAAGGTGTTCCAAGGTCAGACCACTCCTAAGGTACGTTGGAGTATGCGCAATGACTTCACCATCTTCAAGAACTGGAGTGTTGGCTTTAGCATGTATTCTATGTTGGGTCACAAGAGTCTCTCTGGCTGGTACTTGAACAATGATAACGGTGGTTCGTTGATTACCAAGGGCTGCAATACTTGGGTGAAGGGTTACTGGACACCAGAGAATCCTACCAACAAGTACGCTCGTCTTGATGCGAAGGGACCTACCGGAGCTACAGGCGCACAGAAGCTTTACAACCGTTCATTCGTACGTTTCGACAACCTTTCTGTGGCTTACACCTTCCCTAAGGCATGGTTGAGCACTACTGGCATCAGCAACTTGAAGCTCTTCTTCAATGTGAAGAACCTCGGCTACATCAAGTCTTCCGACTGGGAGTATGGTGATCCTGAGACTGGCGGTTTGGCAACTCGCACCTTCACCTTCGGTTTGAATGTAACCTTGTAAGGAAGCATCTATATATCAAAAAAAGGATGCAGTCTATATATATAATAAGGTATAAACAATCATAATATAGTTTACGATATGAAAACGAAGATATATCAAAATATAGCAAAGGGTCTCATCGTAGCAGCAGGACTTACCTCATTGACAGGTTGCTCTCGCAGTTTCTTGGATCCAGACCCACTTTCAATGTATGAGCCTACCACGACCTTCTCTACGGAGTCTGGTCTTCAGGCAGCCTTGGCGATGGCAGACCGCCATATCGCCTCTTACTGGACCTACTGGGAGAACAAGAACATCAGTGTGCCTATCGCCACAGAGTATATGTTCTCTGATATGATGCTCTACGGCAAGACCGATGCCGGTTCTGGTTTCTGGGATGACGTGGACGGCATGTTGACTCCTACCAGCGGTATGAGAAATGATGATACCAACTACATCATGTACTTCTGGGATGAGACTTACAATGGCTTGAAATACGCCAACACCGTCTTGTCTTACATCGATGGAGTGAAAGGTTTGTCAGAGGAGAAGAAGAATGAGTACAAGGGACGTGCTTACTTCCATCAGGCGTTCCGTTACTACGCCCTCTGCTGGCAGTTTGGCGATGTGCCATTGATTACCAAGATACTGGAGACACCAAAGCAGAACTATCGTTCTACCAAGCGTGAGGCTATTCTCAAGATGTGTGTGGAGAGAATGGAAAAGGCTGTGGAATGGGTTCCTTCTCAGAAGGACATGACTTCCATCGGTATGGTCAACAAGGAGGCTTGTCGTATGCTCTTGGCTAAGCTCTATCTCTCTGTTGGTGAGTGGGAAAAGGCAGAGAAGCAGTGTGATGAGCTCATCAACAACTCTGGCTTGGCTTTGATGGAGCAGCCTTTCGGCAATGCTTCCGTAGCCAACAGTGGTGAGCCTAAGACATGGAATATCACTCGCAATGTCATCTGGGATCTCCATCGTCCAGAGAATAAGTACAACTCTGCTAACAAGGAGGTTATCTTCTGTATGCCAAATATCAGCGACCAGCGTCACATCGACTTCTTGACCATGCGTATCTTCGGTCCTAACTGGAGTGACAACCGCTTGAAGACACCTGATGGCAAGACTGCTTGCGTCAACTATGCTCGCAATAACTCCAAGTATGAGCAGACCTTGGACAACCTTCGTGCCTTCGGTCGTGGTATCGCTACTTTCCGTCTTACTTGGTTTGCACAGAAGCAACTTTGGGATGTGAACGGTGTGGAGGATACACAAGACTATCGTCACAACTCAGAGATTGGTAACTGGGTGAACATGACCGACATGAAGTATAATGGTGACAAGAGTTCTGCTTACTATGGCAAGAACCTCCAGTTTAGAGATGACAAGGGCAACTGCCTTACCACCGACTCTATTCGTGACTGGTTTGACTTCCCATTGTATAAGTACTACTTGAAGGACGTAAGTGCTGAGAACAATATGGGCGCCAATCAGTTTAATGGTGCCACCAAGGGTTCTGATGCATCTTGGTATCTCTATCGCTTGGCAGAGGTTTACTTGCTCCGTGCTGAGGCTCGCCTGTATCAGAACAATGTGACAGGTGCAACCCAAGACGTGAACAAACTTCGTGAGCGTGCTCATGCTTCTCAGCTCTATAAGACCGTCAACATTGGCGACATTATGAATGAGCGTGCTCGTGAGTTGCTCCTTGAGGAGTGGCGTAACGTGGAGCTGACTCGTGTATCTTACGACCTTGCCAAGAGTGGTGTGGCTGACGAGTGGGGCAACACTTACAGCCTCGACAACTGGGACAAACAGGATGGTACCGACATGAAGGGTGGTAGCTACTGGTATCAGCGCATCATGCACTACTCTCTCTATAACAAGTGTGGTGCAGGTATCGTGAGCGGTTCTAAGACCATTAGATACACCATGAACAAGCACAACTTGTTCTGGCCTATCCCTAACAGTGCTATCACAGCCAACAAGGATGGTCAGCTCTTCCAGACCTACGGCTATAATGGCTATGATGCCTCTATCCCAGAGTGGGATAACTGGGAGGATGCCGTTGCCGATGAGGATAAGACAAACTAAGAAATTCAATAGGTCTTAATGATATAAACAGGGCAGTTGGCTTTTATATGCAAACTGCCCTGTTTGCAAAAAATAGGTTTTTGACTAAAACAAATTAAAGAATATGAGAAGAATAGTTTTATTGTTGGGATTGTTCCTCTTGCTGAATATTGGTGTGTTTGCGGGACAGTTGCCAATGAAGCAGATGTCTTCGGGTGTTTGTGTTCAAGATAAACCTTTGGCAGGCGCATTCTCTATTGTAAAAGCTGGCGAGGCGACCCCATTGTTCGTTTCCCCAACAGAAGCGACGGTTGTCAAGAAAACGGCAGCCATGTTTGTGGATGATGTGGAAAGGGTGACAAACAAGAAACCAGCTCTTCATTTCTCAAAGACAGTAAGTGGAAACAAAGTTATTGCCTTGGGAACATTGGGTAACTCACCTTTCATCGACAAACTGGTGAAGCAGGGAAAACTCAATGTGCGAGCCATCGCCAATGGATGGGAACAATATCTCATCCAAGTGGTGAAGAATCCAACAAAAGGTGTTGAAGAGGCACTCGTGGTAGTGGGCAGTGATAAACGAGGCACGGCATACGGCATCCTGAGTATCTCAGAGAAGATGGGCGTGTCTCCTTTCTTCTGGTGGACCGATATTCCAGTGAAGCACAAGAAGGAAGTCTGGATTTCTGGTAGGGAGGTTTCGAAGAAGCCTTCTGTCAAGTATCGCGGCTTCTTTATCAATGATGAGGATTGGGGATTGAAACCTTGGTCTTCCAAGAACTATGAGAAGGAATTGGGCGACATTGGCCCAAAGACATACGCCAAGGTGTGTGAGTTGATTCTTCGCCTCAAGGGCAATATGTTAGGTCCTGCCATGCACGAATGTACGGGTGCTTTTTATTCTCATCCAGAGAGCAAGTTGGTGGCTGATTCCTTTGGCATCATGATTACCACCTCTCATTGCGAGCCTTTACTGATCAATACCGCCTCCAAGTGGGAGTGGAATGTGAAGAGGGATGGCGACTGGAACTATGCCACCAATCCACAAGGCATCCAAAAGAAATGGAACAATCGACTCGCTGAGGCTTCTCGCTTTGACAATATCTATACGATGGGTATGCGTGGCTTGCATGATGCCGGGCTGAGAGGCAAGTTGCCAATCGACCAACAGACCAAGTTGATAGGACAGGTCATCGCCGACCAGCGAACGCTTCTTACCAATCACATCAAGAAGAATATCAAGGACATCCCTCAAATCTATATCCCTTATAAGGAGGCGATGGATGTCTATGAGAATGGCTTGCAAGTACCTGATGACATCACCTTGGTATGGGTGGATGACAATTATGGCTACATGAAACGTGTGAGCAATCCTCAGGAACAGAAACGTAAGGGAGGAGCAGGTGTGTATTATCACCTATCTTATTTAGGGGCACCACACGATTACCTTTGGCTCAATACCACACCGCCTGTACTGATGTACGAGGAGTTGATGAAAGCCTATCATACGGGTGCCGACCGATATTGGTTGCTTAATGTGGGCGACATCAAACCAATGGAACTTGGCATCAAGACCTTCTTCGACTTGGCTTGGAATGTGGATGGTTATGACATCAATACTATCAACCATCACCAGAGCCAGTTCCTGGGTTCAGTTTTCGGAGAAGCCTACACAGCTCGTTTCCAAAACATCCTCGATACTTATTATCGTTTGGCTTGGAGCAGAAAGCCTGAGTTCATGGGGTGGGAGCGTGAATGGGACAAGAAGGAATACACTGGACTGAAAGATACAGAGTATTCATTCAAAAACTATGATGAGGCTCAGAGCCGACTCCGTGATTATGAAGACTTGTCCAATGATGTGAAGTCCTTGATGAGTGAACTCCCTAAGGCGCAACGGGATGCCTTCTTCGAGTTGTTGGGACATCCTGTGATGGCTTCCTATCAGATGAATCGTAAGTTCTTGATGGCGCAACTCAATCACGAATTGTTTGCCGAAGGAAAGACAGCCGAGGCCAACTGGGCGGCTCGTCAGTCTCGTGAGGCTTACGATAGTATCGCCACCTTGAACAAGGAATTTAACACGCTTCTCGGTGGAAAGTGGAATGGCATGATGAACATGGCTCCAGCTTGGTGCTCTTTGTCTCATAAGATGCCAAAGGTGAACGTCACGGAAGATGTGGATGAGGCTTCTGTGGATTTGGCTGTCAAGGAAGAGAATTTGGCAGATAAAAAGGAGTTGAAAGATGAAAAGTCTATTTCAGCGAACAAGGAAGCTGATTCCAACCGATACTTTATAGTAGATTTGAGCCAATATATAAATAAGGTGGAAAAGGGCGGTAATCAGATTAACTTGGTGAAAGGCTTGGGTTATGATTGGGAGGTTGTTCAACTTGGATGTCCAACAGACAAGGGTGGCGATGCCACCAATCTCCATGGCGACAGAATAGAGTATAACTTGCCTGCCATTGCTAACAATCAAGTGGAGATTACACTCTATACGGTTCCTTTCTTCCCGATTTATAAGGGAATGTCAACCAAGATAGGTGTCTCTATGGATGGTTGCAAACCTCAGGTGTTTGACAACCAATTCAAAGAATATGGTTTGACATGGAAGAATCAGGTCCTCCGTAATGGAGCTGTCACCAAGATGAAGTTTGACATTGATTCCTCTAAACCATCTCATCAGATAGCTTTCATCTGCGGCGATGCTGGCATGATGATTCAGAAGGTCATCGTAGATTGGGGTGGAGTCAAAAAATCATATTTGGGACCACAGGTTAGATAAGCAAAGGGAATGAGAGGGCTATTTTCGACAAAAGATAGTTATTTGATGGATAATTATTGGTATTTCACGATAATTGTACATATTTGACTGATTTTTGACCTGTCGAATAAAGGTGTTATCCTTAACTTTGCACCGACAAAAGCTGAAAGGCTGTAGTCTGGCTAAAAGATCAAAAGTATTACTAACTTTATAAATATTCAACTCATGAATCAACTATTCACATTACTCATGTTGATGATGTTCGCCTGCCTGCCTGCGATGGCGCAATCTCCAATGGATGGTGGAGTCTGGAAAGACAACACTGGCAAGCACATCAATGCGCATGGCGGCAACATCTTCAACTATAAAGGTATCTATTATTGGTACGGAGAGAGTAGGTCGGAGGATGGAAAGCCTTATAGCTCATTGGGCGTAAGTTGCTTTACCTCCAAGAACCTCAAGGATTGGACCAACCACGGATTGGTGCTCCCTGTCTCGCAAGAACCCGGCAGCGACATCGAGGGCGGTTGCATCATTGAGCGACCTAAGGTGCTTTACAATCAGAAGACTAAGAAGTTTGTGATGTGGCTTCATCTCGAACTGAAAGGCAGGGGATATGGCGCAGCTCGCTATGGCGTGGCTGTCAGCGATACTCCTTTCGGACCTTTCAAGTTTGTTCGCTCTGGCAGGGTGAATCCTGGCATCTATCCTGTGGGATTCGCCAAACCAGACACCACAGACCTTCGACATCAGCTTCTCTTCCCTGAGATGAAGAAATGGTGGACTCCAGAGTGGCGCAAGCAGATAGAACGAGGTATGTTCTGGATGCGCGACTTTGATGGGGGACAAATGGCACGAGACATGACCATATACGTCGATGATGACGGAAAAGCATATCACATCTATTCTTCAGAGGATAACTTAACGCTCCAAATCGCACAACTTACAGATGACTACATGGCTCACAATGGCAGCTACGTACGTGTGGCAGCAGGTGGGCAGAACGAAGCTCCAACAATCTTCAAGACGAAAGACACTTACTGGATGATAACGAGTGGATGTACAGGATGGGCTCCTAATGCAGCCCGTATGTTTAAGGCGAAGAATATCTATGGTCCTTGGGAACAACTCCCAAACCCTTGCCGTGGCGAGGGAGCTGACAAGACCTTCGGTGCGCAGGGTACCTATATATATAAGGTGGAGACAGCAGCGCAGAAAAAGATGTTCAAAGGTGCCGACTATGTTTTTATGGCAGACATTTGGAATCCAAAGCATTTGAGTGACAGTAGACATCTATGGGTGCCGATTTCTTGGGAGAATGGTATGCCTATACTGAAAAAATAATAAAAATACCGGTCGCTCTGCTCGTTTTTGAATAAAATCACCTATCTTTGTGGAGACTATCTACATAGGTATGTCTATACACTTAGAATAATAACAACAAACTAAACAAACATTAGCAAATTACAACTATCTATGAATTATATATATAAAACTATCGTGATGACCGTTCTCATGGCGTTGGTTCCTTTTGTGGGAGTGAGTGCCAAGAAGAAGGTGCAACAGCAGAGCGACCGTGAATATTGGTGCTCTTTGGCTTATAAAATGGCCCAACCTGTGTTGGAAAACATGGCGAAGGGCGAGTTACAAAAGAACATGCAGACGGAGTTCAGTCCAAGCTTCGACAATCGCAACAAGAAGGTGCTCTACATGGAGTGCTTCGGCAGATTGATGGCTGGCGTGGCTCCTTGGCTCACCCTTCCTGACGACAACACCGCCGAGGGTAAGCAGCGCAAGCAACTGCGTGAGTGGGCGTTGGCTTCCTACAAGAATGCCGTTGATCCTCAGAGTCCAGACTATCTCTGTTGGGGTATCGGCGGTCAGAACCTCGTGGATGCCGCTTATATCGCAGAGAGTTTTCTCCGTGCTTACGATACTTTGTGGATGCCTCTGGACGATGTGACCAAGCAACGCTACTTGAAGGAGTTTGCTAATCTACGTCATATCGACCCTCCTTACACCAACTGGCTCCTCTTCTCTTCTACTATTGAGAGCTTCATGGCAAAGGCTGGTGGTGACTATGACCAGTATCGTGTCAACTCGGCTTGTCGCAAGATGGAAGAGTGGTATGTGGGCGATGGTTGGTATTCTGATGGTCCAGTCTTCGCTTTCGACTACTATAGCAGTTATGTGTTCCACCCAATGTACTTAGAGACTCTCCAGGCGATGGTGGATGCCAAGGCAAACACTCGTCTCGACTACAAGAAGTATTACGACCGTGAGTTGAAGCGTTGTCAGAAATACTCCATCATCTTGGAGCGTTTCATATCTCCTGAGGGTACTTTCCCTGCTTTCGGAAGAAGCATCCCTTATCGTATGGCGACGATGCAACCACTTGCCTTAATGGCTTGGTATCAGAAGTTGCCTCAGGACTTGAGCAACGGTCAGGTACGTGCAGCCCTCACCAAGGTGCTTCATCGTATGTTCGACCAAGAGAACAATTTCAATGAGAAAGGCTATCTCTCCATAGGATTCTGTGGCACAAGTCAGAAGAACGTAGCCGACTGGTACACCAACAATGGTTCTCTCTACATGACAACCCTCGCCTTCATGCCTCTCGGCTTGCCTGCCGACCATCCTTTCTGGAAAGACGCAGCCCAGCCTTGGACCCAGGTGAAGGCATGGAACAACCAAGCATTCCCTAAGGATCATCAGTGGAAGGACGACATCACCACCAAGGACAAGTGGTAATCAGAGATAATTTATAATTGATAATTAATAATTAATAATTTATAATTAGGCATACGCCTTAATTACGATATGAAGAAGATTTTTATGATGCTCGCAGTTGCTTCGATGGCTTTTCAAGCTAATGCCACGGCTCCTGCATATACTTCTGCAGCTTCTGCGCAGAAGACCGTCAAGGCAGCCAAGCTGACCAAGGCAAAGAAAACCAAGAAGGAAGTGAAGGCTTCCAAGACATGGAACCACGATCAAATCGTGGAGATGATTCAGAAAGTAAATACTTATTGGCAGACCAATAACAAACCTGAGGTACGTGCTTTCTGGGATAACGCAGCTTATCATACTGGCAATATGGAAGTATGGAAGATGCTCAAAGACCAGAAGATGCTCGACTATACCATCCGATGGGCTGAGCACAACGACTGGACGGGAGCCACAGAGGCTAACCCTGCCAAGTGGAAGTATAAGCCATACGGAGAGGGTAAGGACCATGTGCTCTTCGGCGATTGGCAAATCTGTTTCCAAACTTATATCGACCTCTATAACATCGAGGCTGCCAAGGGCAATGCCGCTGCATCCGAATATATGGTGAAGCGTGCCAAGGAGGTGATGCACTATGAGGCGTACTCTGAGCCTACCGACTATTGGTGGTGGAGTGATGCCCTCTATATGGTGATGCCAGTGATGACCAAGATGTATAAACTTACAGGCGATACCAAGTATCTCGACAAGCTCTACGCCAACCTTCTCACCACAGACGAGATTATGCTCGACAAGGAAACCAACCTCTATTTCCGTGATGGCAAGTATGTGTATCCTAAGCACAAGAGTGCCAATGGCAAGAAGGATTTCTGGGCTCGTGGTGATGGATGGGTACTCGCAGGCTTGGCTAAGGTCTTGCAAGACATGCCAAAGGATTATCAGCACTATCAGTTCTTCGTGGATAAGTATCAGAAGTTGGCGAAGGCTGTTGCAGAGATTCAGCAGCCAGAGGGCTATTGGACTCGCTCGATGATGGACCCTGATCATGCGCCAGGACCAGAGACCAGTGGTACAGCCTTCTTCACTTATGGTATGCTTTGGGGTGTGAACAATGGTTATCTCAACAAGAAAGAATACAAGAAGGTCATCGATCGTGCTTGGACTTATCTCACCGAGACAGCTCTCCAGGAAGACGGCAAAGTGGGCTATGTGCAGCCAATTGGTGAGCGCGCTATCCCTGGCCAGACCGTAGATGCCAACTCTCAGGCCAACTTCGGTGTGGGAGCATTCTTACTCGCTGCTTGCGAATACGACAAGTATTTGGAGACAAAGTAACGAAAGGCTCTTGTTAAAAGTGCGGATTTCGATAAAAAATGATATAAAATAGAGTGTGCAACTAACTATTGTTGTTAATTGCACACTTTTTGTTGTTCCCTGCACACTTTATTCATTTTTTTTATTATCTTTGCACCATCATTGACATATCATCATTGATAATCATCAGAAACCAACAATATTAATAACCTAAAGAAAAAGAGATGAAAAAGTTAATTTCAGCAGTGTTGCTCTCTGCCGCTGTAGTGATTCCAACGATGGCACAGAAGAATGCCAAGACCTTGGCAAATGGTTATCCATTCGCTCAAGTTCCTTTTACCAGTGTGAAGATTTCCCAGAACACCTTCTGGGGCGCTCGTTTGCAGGCTGCCCAGAAAGTGACGATTCCTTTGGCTTTCAGCAAGTGTGAGAGTGAGCATCGTTACAAGAACTTCGAGATGGCTGCCTACACCTTGCAGCATCCTAACCACGAAAGCCTGAATACCAAGGAGTGGGACGTAAGCAAGTTTATGGGTTTCTCTTTCGATGATACCGATGTCTATAAGACCATCGAGGGAGCCAGTTATATCCTTCAGACTTATCCTGATAAGAAGTTGAAGGCTTACATTGACAGCGTTCTCAATGTCGTTGGTGCAGCTCAGGAGCCTGACGGCTATCTCTATACAGCTCGCACTATCAACCCAAAGCATCCTCATGGATGGAGCGGCGACAAGCGTTGGGTGAAGGAAGAGGACCTGAGTCATGAACTTTATAACCTCGGACACATGGTGGATGCTGCTTGTGCTCATTATCAGGCAACGGGTAGCACCAAGTTCCTCAACATTGCCAAGCGTTATGCCGATTGTGTGGTAAAGGAAGTAGGTCCTAACCCTGGTCAGGCAACTGTTGTCCCTGGTCATCAAATCGCTGAGATGGCATTGGCTCGCCTCTATACCTTGACGGGTGAGAAGAAGTACCTGGATGAGGCGAAGTATCTGCTCGACTATCGTGGCAAGACGCACATCAAGAATATCTATTCGCAGAGCGACAAGCCTATCTTGAAACAGACGGAGGCTTGGGGACATGCCGTTCGTGCAGGCTATATGTATGCAGGTATCGCTGATGTGGCTGCCTTGACACAAGACTCTGACTATATCAAGACCATCGACCGCATCTGGAACAATATCGTCAGCAAGAAATACTATCTTACTGGTGGTGTTGGTGCTCGCCATGCTGGCGAGGCTTTCGGTGCAGACTATGAGTTGCCTAACATGACGGCTTACAATGAGACTTGTGCTGCCATCTCCATGGTTTATCTCTTTGAGCGCATGTTCTTGCTTCATGGCGAAAGCAAGTATATCGATTGTTTGGAGCGTACTTTATATAATGGTGTCATCTCAGGTATGAGCATGGATGGTGGTCGCTTCTTCTATCCAAACCCATTGTCAAGTGATGGCAAGTATAAGTTTAATGCTGATGGCAACACCACTCGCCAGCCTTGGTTTGGTTGTGCTTGCTGCCCAAGTAACTTGAGCCGTTTCATCCCATCCGTTCCGGGTTATCTCTATGGCGTGAAGGATAATAACATCTATGTAAATCTCTTTGCTGGCAATACTTCTACCATCAAGGTAGGTGGCAAGGACGTAGTCTTGGAGGAAACCACTGAGTATCCTTGGAATGGCGACATTAAGATTGTAGTGAAGAAGAACGGTGCCAAAGGTGCAAACCTCTTGGTTCGTATCCCTGGATGGGTAAGAAACCAAGTAGTGCCAAGCAATCTCTACAAGTATAGTGACTCAGAAAAGCCAGCTTATAGCGTAACCGTGAATGGCAAGGTAGTGGAGGCTGATTTGGCAGCCAACAAGGGTTATCTGCCAGTGAAGAACATCAAGAAGGGTGATGTAATCCGCATCCACTTTGATATGCCTATCCGCACCGTGGTGGCTAATAAGAAGGTTAATGATGACAAGGGTAAGGTGGCTGTGGAGCGTGGCCCATTAGTATATTGTGCCGAGGCTGTGGATAACCAGAACGAGCCTGTTCTTCGTGCCGTGATGGCTCAGAAGCCTTCCTTTACCTTGGTGGATGACTATAGCATTCAGAATACCGAGACCAAGGGCGCTCCTGCTTTCAGCGTGAAGGCCATCCGTACATCCGCGCAGGTGCTCGACCAGGCTGCTGATGGCAAGGTATCGGTAAAGGACCAGAATCTCACTTTGATTCCTTATTACGCTTGGAATCATCGTGGAGCCAACCAAATGAATGTTTGGTTCTATCAGAACTTGTCGGTTTTGGAGAAATAAAAACTGATAAGACTTTTCTGAATTGGGAAAAATAAAATCCCGATAGGCCTTTGTGGGAAGAAAAAATCCCGATAGGTCTTTTTGTTAGAAAGGAGAATTCCTAATAGGCCTTTGTCTCAAATGGAAAATCCCGATAGGTCTTTTGTGGGGAAGGAAAAAATCCGATAGGTCTTTGTCTCAAATGGAAAATCCCGATGGAGATTAAAAAGGCGAGAATTTTGAATATATATAAAAAGAGGATGAATCGTGTAAGCTACGACTCATCCTCTTTTGTTTTTACTACCAATCGATTTTCTTATGCTTTCGCAATCGATTTTCTTATGCTTTTGCAATCGATTTTCTTATGCTTTTGCAATCGATTTTCTTATGCTTTTGCAATCGAT
>SAMEA104315437__coassemble_224_pt1 | contig 45995 bp, 41 predicted proteins | sample SAMEA104315437__metabat2_high_PE_043 | metagenome-assembled genome bin SAMEA104315437 (sample SAMEA104315437) | gut metagenome | biome: Monkey gut; feature: monkey-associated habitat; material: faeces | place: China | collected 2013 | reverse complement strand
CAAAACGCTTAAACATGCGAGTTAAAATTGGAACATAGAACTGGACACCCTAGCAATTTATATTCAGTGATCATAACTATAATAAGGTATAGACAATGAAGAAGATATTGAATCCATACTTGGGCAAGCAGGGGTATAGCTGCTTTTGCTGTGCCCCTACCAACCCCATCGGGTTGCATCTTGAGTTTTGGGAAGATGGTGATGAAGTGTTGACCCAATGGAATCCTGGAGAGAACTTTCAGGGTTGGGAGAATACATTGCATGGAGGAGTCATCGGCATGTTGATGGATGAAGTGGCAGGCTGGGTCATCAACCGCAAGCTCCAGACCACGGGCGTGACGATGCAACTCAACGTGAAATACAAGAAACCGGTGATGACTACCGATTCCTTGGTTACTGTTCGAGGACATATCGTAAACCAACGCCGCAACATCGTGACCATCCATCTCACCCTTGCCAATTCGCAAGGCGAGATCTGTGATGAGGCTGAGGCTATCTATTACACCTTCGGACCAGAGAAAGCTGCGGAGATGGGATTCAGCGAATGCAAGGTAGAAGGGGAAGAATAGGAAAGGATAGGAATATAAGAATAAAGATAGTGTTTTAATAATGACGACTTTACTCATCCCCTATCTTCCAGTCCTTAATCGTATGCGCCTCTACATCAAAGTTGATACCCACCTTCACAATTGGCAAGCCGCAGAGTGCGAAACGCTTTGCATACTCCTTCAGGTCTATCTGCTTCATTGCCACATCAGCACTTTGGTTTAGTTTCAACTCAAAGAGATAGAGATGGGTGGCGGTACGAAGCACCATATCGACACGTCCCTTTGGCGTGTGAACCTCCACATCCACATAATTGTTAAGGATGGAGAAGATGACATACATCATCTGCTGGTAATGTCCCTCATAATCCGTATTGTCGCAATAAGGAATCGTCCCGAGATAGGTTTGAAGCATCTCCAAGGCTCCATCTATGTTATTGCGGCGAATGGCAGCCGACATCTTGGCGATGGTCGTGGTACCCTTCACCGTGTTCATACCTATATAATAAGGTAAGAGACTGCGATACAAGCCCACACGGATTTCCTTGTTTGGAATATCCAAGAGGTAGAGTTCCGTCTCTGGGTCATACCCCTTGATGGTGATATAACCACTCTGATAGAGCAAAGGCATGATGGTAGTCATCTTCTCTGTTGGTGCATCAAATTCCGACTTGTCAGCCTCACTGCCACCTATTTCAGACGGCATCACCTGGAACTTATTGAGCATATTAATCAAATAAGTAGGTGTGCCAGAGGCAAACCAATAATAGTCCAAATTGCCATTAGTCATAGCGTTGAGCAAACTGAAGGGATTGAATACATCAGGGGATTCAGACGCAAAATGATAACCATCGTAATACTCACGAAGAGCCGTAAGCGTCTCCTCTCTCGTCTTCCCCAATCTCTCGCCTAAAGCATCAACATCAGGCAACATCTCTGTCACTAACTCTTCCTTCGTAATTCCACAAATACCTGCATACTCAGGAAGCATACTCACATTTGTGATGTTGTTCAGCTCGCTGAAGATGCTCATCTGCGAGAACTTGGTGATACCCGTCAAGAATACAAAACGGAGATAAGGCTCGCTATCCTTCAATGGGCTGTAGAAATTACGCATGATTTGACGCAATTCCCCCAAAGAACTTTCTTCATGTACCACATCCAACAAAGGGGCATCATACTCGTCAATAAGCACGACTACCTGCTTGCCCGTCTTTTGGTAGGCAGTCCGAATCAAGTTGGACAATCGAATGTTTGGGTCGATAGAATCATCTTTTATGCCAAAGCGTTCCTCATTATTCTGCAAGATAAAATGAAGATATCTTTGGAGCTGTTCCTTCTCCATGTGCTTGCCACTTGCCATACTGAAGTGAAGTACAGGATATTCTGTCCATTCCTGCTCCAGTTTTTCGATGGCAAGCCCCTTGAAGAGTTCCTTCTTTCCCTCGAAATAACTCTGAAAAGTAGAGGTCAAGAGCGACTTGCCAAAACGACGTGGTCGGCTCAAGAAGAAATACTTACCTCCACTATGCGTCATGCGGTACACGTATTCCGTCTTGTCTACATAAAGAAGATTACGGTTGATAATCTCCTCGAATGTTTGGATACCTACAGGGTATAATTTCAATGCTGCCATCTTTAGAAATATTTATGTATTTGATTCTTTGGGACAAAAGTACAAAAAAATATTCATAACTGCAAAGAAAATCAGATATTTTTCAACTTATGACTCAACTTGTAAGAATACATATCGTGAAAACAAAAAAGCGGATGCTCGACTCTTTCCTGCCAAGCAACCGCTCCTGAATATTCAAGATGTTCACACGCTCTCCTACCTTTTACAATGCTTTTGACACCACATTTTTATATCACATAGTCGTTGTAATTCCATGAGAGCAGTTTCTCCATGAAATACACGATTTGCTTGCGCCACCATACCCAGTCGTGCGCCACATCATGTCCCCAGTAATCTACCCAGGCAGGGACGTTCTTGGCTTTCAAGAGGGCATCCATCTTGCGAGTGCTGTCCAAAAGCTCTTCCTCCCAATTGCCCTGACCTACGCATAGGATGATTTCCTTCTGGCGATATTGCTTCATGTATGGATGGTCTTCAGGCATGTTGCTCAAGAAGTCGTATGGCGAGTTGTCATATACCAAGGAGTCGTGGTAGTTAGGGAAGAAATATCCTGCGTAGTAGATGCCACTGAGCGACAAGAGGGTATCAAACAACTCTGGATGACGGAAGAAGATATTGGCTGCGTGGAATCCGCCCATGCTGCAACCTGTCACAATCAACTTCTCGCCAGGATGTGTTACCTCTGGTATCAACTCCTTGACGATATACTGGAACCAACGCTCATGCAGAGTGATGCGCTGATGCTCGTCGCCTCCCATAGCCGACCAAGTCTCTCGGTCGATGCTATCCACGCAGATGAGATGGATTCTGCCTGCGTCGATGTATTGGGAGAGTGATGCTACCATGTCGAAGTCCTGGTAGTCATAGAATCTGCCGTCTTGTGATGGGAACACGAGCACGCCCTTTCCCTTGTTGCCATATATCTTATATTCCATATCGCGACCGAGCGACTGGCTGTATTTCTTTACGTATTTTGTTTCCATCGAATTTAATTAAGAATTAATAATTAAGAATTAATAATTAAGCTGGCGCAACCAGGATACTATTGAATTCTTCACTCTTCGTTCTTCACTTCTTCAAGTGAACGAAAGCCACGAACTCCTCCACTTGTTCGTAGGTGTCGAGTCGCACAGTGTACATCTGTTGTCCCATCGCATCCTTGAATAGCTCAGGCATTCGCTCGCACATCACCATCTTGTCGCCATATCTCTCCAAGATTTCCTCATGGGTGTGGGCATACTGGTAGATGTCTCTTCTGCTGGCGAAGGCACAATAATATTGCTCACCAATAGGGGTGTGGCTCTCGCCGTATGTCACCATGTCTGCCCAAATCTTATAGACATCGGTGGAGTGGGCGAAGTTGATCATGTCTGGGGTATAGCCACCGGCTGGTCTCATGTTTACCTCCAAGGCAACGAAGTCTCCTTTGGCTCCCAATCCCTCTCTGTCTCTATCCAAGCGGAAGAATTCCAAATGTACGAAGCGGTTGCTTACGCCAAATGTCTTCACCGTGCGACGTCCCAACTCCCTAAGGTTCTCAGGCATCTCCTTATCCACATAATAAGATAAGTCGAGCTTCTTATTGACGATGTCCATGATGGATGGTGGCCAAACGGTCATCGACTCAAAGAGTGGCTGCGAGTCTCGGCTGATAATGGCATCATAGGAGCAGATTTCGCCCGTGATGAATTCCTCTATCACGTATTCTGCATAGTTGGGCTTGGAAGAGAAGAAACCTCTCAATTCTTCTTCATTGTGAATCTTGTGGGTATCGCTTGCCCCGACTCCCACGTTTGGCTTGGCGATGAGCGGATAACCAGTCTTCTGTGCAAAGGCGATGGCGGCATCCACTCCCTCTTCTGCCTTCAGTTGTCTGGCGGTAGGGATGTTGCCCTTGGCATAGTAATCGTTCATCTGCGATTTCTCCTTGATGCGCTCCACATGTTCGGCATCAATGCCTGTGGTGATGTGGAAGTCGGTGCGGAGACGGGCATCCTGCTGGAGCCAGTACTCATTGTTGGACTCGATCCAGTCGATGCGTCCGTATTTGAAAGCGAAGAAGGCGACGGCACGATATACTTTGTCGTAGTCTTCGAGCGAATCCACCTTATAATATTCCGTCAGGGTCTCCTTGAGTTGTGGGGCAAGTTCCTCATAGGGCGCATCGGCGATACCGAGCACTCTCACCCCGTTTTGCTTGAGTCGCAAACAGAATTCCCAATAAGTATGTGGGAAGTTTGGCGATATGAATATAAAGTTCAACTTCTTCATCGTTCTATGTCCTTTTTATGTGTTCTCTCTTAATATCTAAAATAAAATGTCTAAATCTGGGTGCAAAGGTACGGATTAATTTTGAGAAATTGGTTCGCAAGTATATGGTATTTTAGCTACCACGGATGTGGTATGGGGGGTGAAAGGAGTATGGAAGCATTCATTCTGAATGAACGATTTGGGTGCAGAGTGTTCATTCTGAATGAACGATTTTTGCGCTAAGTGCTCATTCGGAATGAGTAAAAAAACATAAAATTGCTCATTCTGAATGAGTAAAAAGGTGAAAAAGTTTGGTGGTTTTCATAAGATGTTGTAGTTTTGTAAGCGAATAAACTGTAGAGTTTGTATGAGTTGTTAGACAGTAATAATATTATAAAATAGGTGATTTATGGAAACATTCAATGACGTAATATCTGGCAATCAACTGGTTTTGGTTGATTTCTTTGCCACATGGTGCCAACCTTGCAAGATGATGCACCCTATATTGGAGGATTTGAAGAAGACGGTGGGCGACAAGCTCCGCATCATCAAGGTGGATGTAGATGCTCACAATGATGTGGCGGTGCAATATGACATTCGCTCTGTGCCAACCTTGATGCTCTTCCGCAATGGCGAGGTACTGTATAGGGAGAGCGGTGCGATGTCGAAGGCTGACTTGATGGCATTGCTCGATCCGTTTATGTAATGGAAGCATTGCTTATTGATAGATTGTCCCATTCGGAATTTATTGTAAATTTGCAGTAAATTCCGAATGGGATAATCTTTTATGGGTAAATTCTTCTTTTAGGGCAAGAGACCGTAATACACCTTATTTATTTGATATTCAATATTATTTTAGCTAATAAATGTTATAAAATAGACGTTGCTTTAACAAAATGATTGTCCTATTCGGAATTTATTGTAAATTTGCAGTAAATTCGGAATGGAAGATTATGGCAAAGTATGTAAATAGACAGATTTATCTGCAAAGGCTGATTAATCGGCGAGACAATGGTGAGGTGAAAATCATCACAGGAACTCGTCGATGTGGTAAGTCGTGGCTTCTGAAAAAGGTTTATCATGACTATTTGGTGAGTCAAGGTGTGCCAAAGGAAAATATCATCATGGTATCTTTTGATGTGGATGAGGATATTACTGGAGAAGACTTGACAGACCCAATGGTTCTGAAACGCTATCTTTATTCCAAGATAACAGATGAGGATGCCAACTATTATGTATTTCTCGATGAAATACAAATGGTAGAGGGGTTCGAACGTATAGTGAATGGCTTGAATGCCCATGACAATATAGATGTGTATATTACGGGAAGTAACTCTAAGTTTCTGTCAAGCGACATCAATACAATCTTTCGTGGTCGTGGTGATGAGGTGAAAGTCTATCCTTTTACCTTCAAGGAATTTTGTACGGATAGAACAGAATCTGTCAATGAGTTGTGGAAGGAATATTATACATACGGAGGAATGCCTGCTCTTCGTAACCATCCTACTCCAGAACAGAAGGTGAGTTATCTCCAACGATTATGGCAAAAGACCTACCTTGATGATGTAGTAGAGCGCAATGGCATCAAGAATCGTGTAGCTTTGGAGTGTTTGGTGGATTCCTTGTGCTCTTCCATCGGTTCGCTCACCAATCCGAGCAAGATACGTAACACCTTGGAGAGTGTGCAGCATGTAAAGCTTGATGCTGATACGGTTTCTTCTTATATGCAATGCTTGGAGAATGCTTTCCTCTTCGAGGGAGCTCGCCGCTATAATGTGAAAGGCAGGAAGTATTACGAGAGCATCAAGAAATATTATGTGGTGGATGTAGGCTTGCGTAATGCCCGCCTGAATTTCCGACAACAAGAGGTTACTCACATCATGGAGAATGTCATCTACAATGAGTTGCGTGTTCGTGGCTATGTAGTGGATGTCGGTGTGGTGGAGAGTCGAGTGATGCGTGATGGCAAGAGTACCTACCAGCAGTATGAGATAGACTTCATTGCCACGAATGGTCTCAACAAGTATTACATCCAGTCGGCATACTCCCTGCCTACGGAAGAGAAACGTGAGCAAGAGTTGGCGTCGCTGAAGAAGATAGATGATTCTTTCAGAAAGGTAATCATCGTAGGCGATGACATCGCCACGTATATGGATGAGAATGGGTACGTCTTCATGGGACTGATCCAATTTCTGAAGAATGAGGATGTGATGGAATAGTATGTAAATTTTAAAAAGGCATTGATATGGCAAAGATCATAGTGAAGAACCAAACGATAAAGACTCTCTCAAAAGAGGGAGTCGATTATATCTGTATAACAGACATTGCTCGGCAGAAGAATTTGGAAGATCCTAATGGTGTTATAGCTAATTGGATGAGAAATAGAAACACAATAGAGTTTCTCGGAATATGGGAAAGCTTATACAACCCAAATTTTAACCCCCTCGAATTCGAGGGGTTTAGAAAGGAGGCAGGATTGAATGCTTTTACCATGTCGCCAACAAAGTGGATTGAAGCTACTAATGCTAAAGGGATTAAAGCTATTTCTGGACGATATGGTGGAACTTATGCTATTTCAGATATTGCATTTGAATTTGCATCATGGGTATCCGTTGAGTTTAAACTGTATCTTGTCCGTGAGTTTCAACGTCTCAAAACGGAAGAACAGAAACAACTGGCGTGGACGGCAAAGCGTGAGCTGTCAAAGATAAACTATCGTATACATACAGATGCAATCAAGGAAAATCTCATTCCGGCAGAAGTGACACGTGAGCAAGCTGCAATGAAATATGCCGATGAAGCTGATGTGCTCAATATTGCGATGTTTGGTATTACTGCCAAACAATGGCGTGAGGCAAATCCTGATAAGAAAGGAAATATTCGAGATTATGCAAGTATCAACGAACTTATCTGCTTGTCAAATATGGAAAATCTCAATGCGGTTTTCATCAATGATGGTATGTCACAGTCTGAACGTCTTATTAAACTTAACAAGATTGCAATACAACAGATGAAGATTTTGGAAGATACTGGGGGAAGAAATTTGTTGCAGTAAACCGAATAATGAGAATATGATGGAGTAGGGGGCAAATCTACCCCCTATGGAGAAAAGTGAGAAGTTTATCCTTCCCATTGGGTCCAGTATCCCAAGCAACCTTCTTCTTGTGCCTGTGACTTTAATGTGTCGAGGTCTATCTCAGGATGAGACCAATGAAGACATTGGTCAGAACAAAAAGTCTCTGTGTCATTTATGCGTCTAAGAGACACTTCTATTTCTGTGTCTGGAAAACGTTTGAGAATGGAGATTAACTCATTGGTTTAGATCCATTTCATGAGATGTACTATATTTATGTTCTACATTTTGTTTAACGCTGCAAAGGTCGTAGATCTTTTGGAAAGAAACAAATTTGTTAGATCGATTTAAAAATCATTAGATCACATTCTTTAGGAAAAGGAATGGAGATAGAGCATAGCTATTTTTGTCATCCAGAAGACGTGGGTGGAACCATAAATTTTGAACAATGGTGGACTGATGTTTGTGATTATGAGTTGTTTCCTTACATAAAAGAGATTTGTTTTGACGATGAAGAAGAGTAAGTCTACGATAGCAGAACATATATCAAATATTTTTAAAGAGGGAGAATTGGATGAAAAAGTGGTTGTTCGGAAATTCCGAATAACCACTCAACATGGTGCTATTCAGGGGAAAACCCAAACCAAAGATGTGAAGTTCTATAACCTCGATGTTATTATCTCTGTGGGCTATCGTGTAAAATCTATTCAAGGTACCCGATTCCGCCAGTGGGCTACAGAACGACTGAATGAGTATATCGTGAAAGGATTTACAATGGATGATGAGCGTCTGAAGAATCTTGGTGGCGGCAACTATTGGAAAGAGTTGCTTGATCGCATTCGTGATATCCGTTCATCGGAAAAGGTGCTTTATCGACAAGTTCTTGATATCTATGCTACGAGTGTTGACTATGACCCACGTACTGATGCTTCCAAACTCTTCTTCAAAATCGTACAAAACAAGATGCATTATGCGGCTCATGGGCATACGATACTCAACAATCTTGTTTCTGGTTACTTTGACTTTGCGGAGATTATGGCAATGGAGCATCGTCCTGTCTTTATGATGGATTATGTGAAGCAACTTGACACGATTCCCAGTGGAGGAGGCTTATCTTGAATCCATCAATGCTTTGGGAAAAATAGCAAAGCGCAAGGGAAGAAACAATGGAGATACGCATTAAGAAAAAAAATAGATGATATGCAATACAAGAATATTATTTTTGACTTGGGAAATGTCTTGGTGAGTCTCGACTCGGAAGGATGTATCGGGGCTTTCAAGGCTTTAGGTATGGGGGAGCTGGTAAATATGTCTGCTCCCAATAGTAAGGGCAGAGAATTGATGAGTAAATTAGGTGTGGGGATGATTTCCACCGAGGAGTTTTGTGATGAGGCTCGAAAGTTGACGGGAGCGGTGGTTTCGGATGAGGAGATTATCGCTGCTGCCAACAAGATGCTGGTGGAGATACCTGACTATAAGAAGGAGAAACTCTTGGAATTAAAGAAGGTGGGGTATCGACTCTTCCTCTTGAGCAATACCATCGATGTGCATTGGGATTATTGTGTGGAGCACCTCTTCTCTTATCAAGAACATGGGGTGGAGGATTATTTCGAGCAGTGCTTCCTTTCGCAGCGAATGCATTTGGCGAAGCCGGATGTTCGCATCTATGAAGAGGTGATCAAGCAGGCTGGGATTCTTCCAGATGAAACACTCTTTATAGATGATTTGGAGGAGAATTGTGAGGCTGCGGAAAGTGTAGGCATCCACACCTTCCAGAATGTGAAGTTTGATGATTGGCTTTCGCTTTTCCAATAAATGAAGGAAAAGCGAAAGGCTATATAGTTCTGATGAGAATCATATAGCAGACGGTGCCTGCCGCAATCGACCACATCATATTCTTTTTCCACAAGTGGATGGCGATGGTGAAGATGACGGCAATGATTTGGGCGGCAGCATCTGCTGACAATATGAAATGCCAATCGCCTACTACATCCTTCTGGACATAGAAGATGTGGCGCAGGCAATAGACCACCAATAGGGCAAAGACCGAGGCAGGCAATACCTTGCCCAAATACATGATGTACTTAGGGGTAGGTTTGCCTGGACGGAAAACCATGAAGGGAATGAAGCGAGTGAGCATCGTTGCTACAGCTCCGGCTGCTACCATTATCACTTGTTGAGTTGTGGTCATGTTTTGGGGAGTTAAGAAGTTAAGGAGTTAAAGAAGTTAAGACAAATGCTTTTGTTCCAATCTCTTTCTCATTAATGTGAGAAATGCAAGAATCAGTACCATGCTTGGGATGATAAATCTATCCGCTCCGAAGAAGAGGAGGCTCAATCCGCATATCATCATGCCTGAGATGGAGCTGGTGTGGTTCTTCTCTCGAATCCAATTATCTGCGAAGATTGCCGTGAACATGGCGGTGAGTACGAAGTCGAGACCTTTTAGGTCGAAGGTAAGCAAGGGGCCTATTAATCCACCCACCGTGGCTCCTATCACCCAGTAGGTTTCATCCAGCCACGTAATCCATAGCAGATACCATCCTTTATCTATTCCTTCGGGTACTTTCACGGAAGAGGTGATGGCGAAGGTTTCATCCGACATACCGAAGATAAGAAAGAACTTCTTCCATCCCAATCCCTTGTATCTATCGAGCATTGATAGCCCATAGAAGAGATGGCGGGCATTCACCATCAATACCATCAAGAAGGTTTGCAGTGGATTGAAACTGCCCAAAAGCATGTTGCCTAAGAGAAACTCCGCACTGCCTGCATACACCGTTATCGCCAAGAGCATAGGATACAGAAAGTTGAAACCCAACTCGTGCATGTAGATGCCGTAGGTGAGTCCTAAGAATCCATAGCCCGTCATGATGGGGATGGAGGCTTGGAAGGCATGGCGAAGTGCCATAGTTCTGATATGTCTTTTGGTTGTATCCATCAATATCCTTTTTTGCTTCTATTTCTCATGCAAAATTACAAAATATTCTCCATTTGAAGAAAATATGATGTTGGCTTTTTGCTTAAGTGACAGAAAAATAACATAAAGATGGTACTTTTATCTGATAAGATGCAAGAATATCGAAATAAAAGTGTACCTTTGTACCCAAACTAACAATATTAAAACAACAGAACAATTTTAAATAAACAAATAAATGAAGAAACAACTACTTTCCCTTGCTGTGTTGGCATCCATGACGCTTACATCGACTGCCCAAGTATCAAGCTCTGGGCAAACTCGGAATCTCCTTCCTTATCAGAATCCGAATCTTTCGGCTGAGACTCGTGCCAACGACCTTCTCTCTCGCTTGACTTTGGAGGAGAAGACCAAGTTGATGATGGATACATCTCCAGCCATTGCCCGACTGGGCATCCCACAGTTCCAATGGTGGAACGAGGCCTTGCATGGCATCGGTCGCAATGGCTTTGTTACCGTGTTCCCTATCACCATGCACATGGCGGCATCTTGGGATGACCGTCTGCTTTACGATGTGTTTACTGCCGTGAGCGATGAGGCGAGAGCCAAGGCGCAAGAGGCTAAGAAGAGTGGCAACATCAAGCGATACCAGAGCCTTAGCTTCTGGACTCCAAATATCAATATCTTCCGTGACCCTCGTTGGGGACGTGGACAGGAAACATACGGCGAGGATCCTTATCTCACCACTCGTATGGGACTTGCCGTGGTGAATGGATTGCAAGGTCAGACCTTTGATGGCAAGCCTTTGCCTGTTCCTGGAACCTCTTCTAATGGTAATTCTTCTAATAGCAATGCTCCTCAGTATGTTAAGCTCCTGGCTTGTGCCAAGCACTTTGCCGTGCATAGCGGGCCGGAGTGGAATCGTCATAGTTTTAATATCGAGAACTTGCCTGAGCGTGATTTGTGGGAGACATATCTGCCTGCCTTCAAGTCTTTGGTGCAGGAGGGAAATGTGGCTGAGGTGATGTGTGCTTATCAGCGAATAGATGGTGCGCCATGTTGCTCGAATGCCCGATATGAGCGACAGATATTGAGAGACGAATGGGGATTTAAGGGATTGATAACATCCGATTGTGGAGCTATCCGAGATTTCTATACCAAGGGTTGCCATGAGACGGCGAAGACCACTGCTGAGGCTACTGCCCAGGCGATAGGTGCTGGTACCGATGTGGAGTGTGGCAGCGTATATCGTTCTTTGCCAGAGGCTGTAAAGACAGGGCTCATCAGCGAGGAGAAGGTAAATGAGAGCTTGAAGCGATTGCTCGTGGCTCGTTTCCGCTTGGGAGATTTCGATAAGGACGAGAATGTGGGATGGACCAAGATTCCATCGAGCGTCATCGCCAGTCAGGCTCATAAGGACTTAGCTCTGAAGATGGCGGAGGAAGGTATCGTGCTCTTGCAAAACAAGAACAATCTTCTGCCTCTAAGCAAGAGCCAGAAGATTGTGGTGATGGGACCAAATGCCAATGACTCCATCATGCAGTGGGGCAACTATTCGGGTTATCCTACTCGTACTTCTACCATTCTTCAGGGCATCCGACAGTTGGCAGGGGGTGAGGTAAAATATGTACCTGCTTGCACATTGACCCGAAATGAGGTGGCAGAAAGCAAGTTTGGTCAGTTCTTCTTATCTGATAAAGGTACGGAGAAGGGCATGCGTGCCACTTATTGGAATAATCCCGATATGAAGGGAGAGCCAGTGGCTACGGCTACCTATACGGCTCCTATCAATCTGAGCAATGGTGGCAATACTGTCTTTGTGCCTGGTGTGAACCTGACTGATTTCTCGGCTCGTTATGAGGGCACATTTATTCCAGAGACTGATGAAACCTTGAACTTTAAGTTGGGTTGCGACGATGGTTTCCGTCTGATCATAGATGGTGATACCGTGGCTAATGTTTGGAAGGGAAGAGCCCGTGTGCAGACTACCAATAAGCAGGTGGCTGTGAAGAAAGGCAAGCCAATGAAGGTGCAGGTGGATTATTTCCAGAGGACCGACTTGGCTGTGATGCAGTTTGATGTGCAGAAGAACTATACGCCTACCGAGCAGCAGTTGCTTGCGGAAGTAAAGGATGCCGATGTTGTGGTGTTTGTAGGCGGTATCTCTCCAAGTTTGGAAGGTGAGGAGATGAAGGTCTCTGAGCCAGGTTTCAAGGGAGGCGACCGTACCGACATCGAATTGCCAATGGCGCAGCGCAAGGTAATGGAGATGTTGCACAAGGCAGGTAAGCGAGTGGTGTTTGTCAACTGTTCTGGTTCTGCCATCGCCATGGTTCCTGAGACAGAGAATGCTGAGGCTATCCTCCAGGCTTGGTATCCGGGTGAACGTGGTGGCGAGGCTGTGGCAAAGGTTCTCTTTGGTGATGTCAATCCATCGGGCAAGCTCCCTGTTACCTTCTATCGCCATACCAGTGATCTGCCAGACTTCCTCGATTATAAGATGAAGAATCGCACCTATCGTTATTTCAAGGGCGATGCCCTCTTCCCATTCGGACATGGATTGAGTTATACTCAGTTTGAATATGGGAAGGATTTGAAAGTGAAGGATAATCGCCTGGAATTCACCTTATATAATAAAGGTACACGCGAAGGAACTGAGGTGGCTCAGGTTTATATCAAGCGTATAGCCGATACCGATGGACCTATCAAGAGCTTGAAGGCATATAAGCGAGTAAGCTTGAAGGCTGGTGAGAGCCAGAAGGTAAGCATCGGTTTACCTCGCAAGAGCTTTGAGGTTTGGGATGCCCAGACCAATACCATGCGAGTATTGCCAGGCAAATACCAAGTCTTCGTAGGTGGCTCCAGTGCTGATGCTGTAAAGAATGTGATAGAAGTAAAGGTAAAAAAGTAAAAACAAGTTCTCAATAGAAGTGCAAAAGCGGCTGATTTTCAATTTAAGGAATCAGTCGCTTTTTGTCTTTTTATATTCCATATCTGGAAGTATCCACTTCCTCATGCTGCTTGGCTACTTTAGCTTTTCGAAAACGTCTTTGAAATATAGGTCAAACCATAATGCAGGATGATCTGTTATTTGATGTTTACCTGATTTTGAGATGTGGATGGCTTTGATATCTCCGAAATCTGAGGTTCCATCGATGAAAAGGAGATTTTCGAATAAGTGAAGGGACGCACGAACTCGCTTGATACCTTCATTGAAATTATATTCGATAACATCTTGGCTAACATCATGACCTCCCATAGTTTGGCGTTGCATGACACGAGATAGAGATTCTTCTTTCGATATTAATCCAAAATAAATAAGGCTAATTTTGTATCCAGCATCTTTGAACTCACGAATAAGATTAAGGGGCAATTCTGATGAAAAATTAGTTTCAAAAGCATAATTCGCTTTTTGGATTATGGCGGTTTCTTTCTCTTTCATCAATGTAGAAATGACAGTCCCGTCAATCCAACGGTCAACCCAATCTGGATGTTCTTGTCGAAGTTGCATAGCAAGTTTGTCACCATCAAATGCCTTTACATTTGAATAGAAAATACCTAATCGGCTCTTGCTAGCTCCATTTGGACCAGCTATGATTGTAAATTCGGGTCTTCTTTCCATATATTTTGCCAATTAATTGGTGAAAAATAAGTATGTTACTGATGAAGTAGGTATGCCATTTTCCCCTTGCCTGGTGCCGCAATTTGGCGAATAATGGTGTATTTACGGGTTGCAAAATCAATGGTTGCTTCATCATCACTTCCATCAGGGTTGGCAAGATAGGTCTTGCCATCCTCGAAATATGGCACGGAGATACCTTTCGCCCACGCTTCGAGATAGATGCGCTCTACTTCTGCGTGTACGGCATTATTTATCTCTCGGATGGTTTTGCCATTGGAAAGACGCCAACCTTCTATTTCTTCATATTTGCACATAAAATATTATTCTTTATGATAAAACTTATTGCAAAATTACGAGTAAACTTTCTAATAACCAAATGTTTTAACTACTTTTATTATGCCTCTCTTTATACCCAAGAAAAAATCATTAGAAAAGTGTCTATGAAGGGCACTTTTCTAATGCTCGGGATGACATTTTATCTTAGATAATGTCTTTATATTCCATATCTGGAAGTATCCACTTTCTCATGTTGCTTTGCCTTGTATCCGCCGAAACGATAGGTGAGGGATATGCCGAGAGTGCGATCTTTGTGTGTCTCGTTGATAACATGTTGCCCCTTATAGGTGTCATGCAGGTAGTTCTCGGTAGACTTGAAAATGTCGTTGCAGTATGCTTTCACTTGCAGCTTGTCATTGTTGAGTGGCTTCCATGTTAGAGCTGCGTTGAGGTAGCCAGAAGTTGGGATGTCTATGACTCCTTGGATAGCTTTGGTGTGGATGGTACCATCCATATTGAGGAGAAGGTGCTTGCCAATGATGAAGTTGCCATTCCATTTTGCCACACCATACCAATTGCTTCGGTCGAACGGCAAGTCATAGAAATGCGAGTTCTTCTGATTTTGGTAAATGCCAATCAATGTGAGACTATTCTTCCACCATTTGCAAACATTAAGAGGTGCTCTGAGCATCAGACCGCTATTGATGATATGGTCACAGTTGCTGAATTTGTATTCCATCTCTTTCTTTGTGCTGCTTTGGTAGGGGAATTGGCGGAAACCGTCCTTGTCATACTCCATAAACAAACTGGCGATATACTGGCTATGATAGATGTATGTAAGCGAGGCATCCAACTCTCGTGATGGCTTCAGATAGGGATTACCCACAATCTTGCCGTATCCACCAAATGCGTAGGTGGTGAAGTTCTTCACTGACCAATAACTTGGATAATTGCGATTGCTGCTTATGCCCATCTTGATAATATGTCCAGCCTTGGGGAGATAAGTTATGGAGAGAGTTGGGAAGAGATTCCACTCATGCCAAATGGTGGTATGGTAGTATTCTTCCATCAGCGAGGCTTCCATCATCAACTTGGTACCGAAGTTTTTGGTAGCTCCTATATAGAGACTTGCTTCATCTTCCGTTTGGTTGGTGATAGTATTCTCTTGCGAACTTTTGTCTCTTGTGGTCGTGTAATTGGCTCCATAGTTCAGCCCCCAGTTGCTTCCCAAGTCATGCTCCTGTTTGAGGAAAACTTTCCATGTGTTGATGTTCTGCTTGCTGGTGATGTCATAGCTTTCTTCTGTATCGAAGAGGCTACTGGTAACCCATTGCTCGTCTGGTGACTTATAATAGGTGTATTCCGCACCTGCCGAGAAACCGAAAGGGGTAGAGTAGTCGAGGCGGAAGTTATGGAGATAACTTTTGGTATTTATCTTTAGGAGTGATTCGAAATCGCCAGAGCTTTCCGCGGTGCTCTTTTGGTCGGCAAGTTGGGAGGTGTAAGCCAAACTGATTTGATGATTCTTGGCAATGTTGTAGTTGATGCCTAATCGAATGTTGTGGCTGAGATTTCGTCCATTGATGTCACTTCTCGTAACATAGGAATAGGATGAGCCGTCAGCTAAGTTATGGGCAAACTCATTGTCTGTATAGTAGAAATTTTTGCCATGGCTGAAAGAATAGAGCATATCGATTTCCCACTTCTTGTTGGTGTAGAGTAGGGATGCTCGCTCGTTATATCTGTTGCGGCTTTGGTGTTTCATACTGCCGAAGGCTTCACCTTGGAGTGCAGTGATACCTTGGTTGTGCTTCAGTTGCAAGTTGATGACTTGTCCTTTCACTTGGTATCGTGCGGGTGCATTATACAATACCTCGGCGTTAGCGATACGATTGGTAGGGATGGATTTCAAGAGCGAATAAAGTTGTTCGCTGCTCATGGTAGTGGCTTTGCCATCTATCATCACGGTTACGGATTGGGCGTTGAGTTTCAATGCGTCATTCTCTTCTGTCACGCCAGGCAACTGCTTGATGGCTTCATAGGCATTATCCACGGGATGGTCTTTCAAGAGTTGTGGTAAGTCGTAAGTCAAGGCAGCTCCTTTCAGTTTGACGATAGGGCGAGTACCTTTCACCATCACATCTGGCAGGGCATGGATGATACTGTCCATACGCAGGGAGTCAGATTTTGTAAGTGAATTATCCTTGCTCTCATTATCTGCATTGTTTTGTGCGAATGTTGCGAGGCTCATAGCTAAGCAGGCATTCAAAATAACCAATTTCTTCATATTACTAACTTTTTTATTCGGGTGCAAAAGTACAGTTTTTTTGTATCATGGGCAAAGAATGCAGATTAAGTAGTCTTATCAGAAGTGTTATTTAGTCTTATCAAACTAACATTTTTGTTGGAAATATTCTCTGCTTTCTCTGTTTTTTTCTAATTTTGTAGGCGTGTAAAATGTGATATATTAGAAATGAAGTTACATCTGAAATATATAGCAGTCTTGGTCATTGTGGCTTTGGTGGGTGTCTTTGCCTATCAAGCCTATTGGCTCGTGGGACTTTATCAGTCGCAGAAGCATGAGATGGATGAGAAAATCAACCTCAGTTTGAGTTATGCCCATATCATGGAGATGGAGAAGCGAGTGGAGAAATTCCGTTCTGATAAAGACGGTCCGCATGGATCGGTAAATGGCAGTGTGGCTTTTGCAATAGACCATAAGGCGCATACCGCAAGTTTGCGTAAAGTGAAGGTGAAGAAGGTTCCTGGAGGTAGGACCATCACGGAGGTTTATTCTGATTCCTCTGACAAGAAAGTGAGTGATAATGCCCAAGAGCAAACCTTGATGCTGATGATGTCGGGGAAACTGACAACTTTGGTGCAGCAGGCATTGTTTAGTAAGTTGAATGAATTGTCGGCACCTGACATTCAAGTCTATGATAGTTTGTTGGTTCACAAATTGATGGTAGATAGTTTGGTGATGGCGAATCTCGCAGAAGAAGAATTTCCTCATCTTGTGCAATTCATGCGTGGCAAGAAGGTGGTGTCTCAAGTCTTGTCTTCTGGTTACGTTCCATCAACCGATGCTGTTCGCTATCAGCATGTGGTTTGCAATGAGGGTGAGCCAAATGAGGAGAAGTATGTGCTTGTAATGGAGCCTCTCACCATGGCGGTGTTGAAGCAGATGGCAGGTATCTTGATTACTTCTTTTGTCATCATGCTCATATTGGGCTTTGCTTTTTGGTATCTTATCCATACGATGCTCAAGCAGAAAACGCTGGATGAGATGAAGAGCGATTTCACCAACAACATTACCCATGAACTCAAAACCCCTATCGCCGTGGCATACGCTGCCAATGATGCCATGCTCAATTATGGTATGATCAATCATCCCGACAAGGCTCGTAGCTATCTCGGCATTATCCAAGAGCAGTTGCAGCGACTCAGTGGAATGGTGGAGCAAATCTTGGCGATGAGTATGGAGCGCAGGAAGACCATGCAACTTCATCTTGTGGAGGTGAAAGTCAAGGAGGTATTGGAGAACCTGATAGCGCAACACGAACTGAAAGTGAAATCGGGGGAAGCTGAACGCAAACAAGTGCATTTCTCCTTATCTGTAGAGCCTGACGATTTGACCATTCAGGCAGATGCCCTGCATTTCTCCAATATCGTGAGCAATCTCATCGACAATGCCATCAAGTATTCGGGTGATACAGTGGAGATTCGCATTCATGCCACTTGTCAATGCATTACCATATCGGATAATGGTATCGGAATCGCTCATGACAAATTGCCTTATATCTTCGATAAGTTCTATCGGGTAACGGATGGCAACAAATATAGTGTGAAAGGATATGGTCTCGGTCTCTTCTATGTGAAGAGTCTTATGGAGAAAATGGGAGGCTCGGTTTTCGTGGAGAGCGAATTGGGAAAAGGAACAAGTTTTAAGTTGAATTTACAATGAACAAGATAAAAGTACTATTGGTAGAAGACGAACAATCGCTGGCCATGATATTGAGCGATACCCTGGAAGCGCAAGGTTTCGAGATGCGTACAGCTGGTGATGGCGAGGAAGGACTGCGTATGTTTGAGGAGCAGAAACCTGATGTCTTGGTGGCAGATGTGATGATGCCCAAGATGGATGGCTTCGAGATGGCTCGCCGTATCAGAAAGACCGATAAGCATACCCCTGTCCTCTTTCTCACAGCCCGTTCTGCGGTCAATGATGTAGTGGAGGGATTTGAATTGGGTGGTAATGATTATCTCAAAAAGCCTTTTGGCATACAGGAGCTTATTATTCGCATCAAGTCTCTTTGTCATTGTGCCTTTGAAGGGGATGAAACGAATGCTTCTGCTATTATTGCGGCTTCCTTGCAGGATGGCAAACAAGATGAATGGGTAAATATTGGCAGTTATCGTTTCAATGCCACCCAACAGATTCTTCAGTTGGGTGATGAATGTATGGAGTTGTCTCATCGGGAGGCAGAGATTCTTCGTTTCTTGGTAGAAAATCAGAATGAGGTGGTGGAAATGAAGACGATACTTTTGGAATTATGGGGCGATGATAGCTTCTTTAATACCCGTAGTCTTCATGTCTTTATTACGAAGCTCCGTCATAAGTTATCGGATGATGAAAACATTCGTATCGTAAATGTGAGAGGCATCGGATATAAGATGCTTATCTCGCCTAAATAAATAGTAGGTATATAATAATCATGTAAATATGGTGGGTATGGATAAGAAAATGGGAATAGTCGTGGTGTGTGTAGCTTGTCTTAGTTCTTTGACAATGCAAGCACAGGGAGTGAAGATGCAATATTCGGAAGTGAAGAGCGTGACTCTTGATTCTATCCCGAATGCATCTTTACCTCATGAAGTTGTGACTCCGAATGTATCTGATGCAAAGCTGCCAGTGATGGGAAATGGCGTGGAGGGTTTGGAATATGAAACATCTCGCCCTTCTCTTGGGGGATTCCCGGTCTTGTCGGGCAGTTCTTATTATTCTGAAACTAAGGACGAGGCTCCTTTGAAGATAGCTCCCAATGCGATACCTCATTATACGTTGCCTTCCACGAATATAGGTCCGATAGCTGCTTATTCTTTCAGTACGGAAGTACCAGGATTGATGGATAAGCGGGCTGCCATGTTCGTTTATCAGCAAGACTTAGGACGTTTCTCTTTTTCTCCCTATGTAGGGGTGGAACAGGTGAATACGGGCGCCTATAGATTGGGCTATTTTAATAAAGCCACCTTTGGCGGTAATATGTCTTATCAAGTGAACGATTGGCTTAAGGTGGGATTTTATGGACAGTATGTTCCTACGAAAATCAATGACATGAGGAGTGTTATCATGTCTCCTTTTATGCCCAAGAGTGCATACGGTGGATTCGTGGAAGTGATGTTCAACCAACATTGGGGAGTGGGAGCGAAGATGGGACGTGAGTTTGCTCCTCAGAAGAATGGTAAGTGGGGATGGAAGAATACCACCGAGTTCTATCCGATATATAAGAAATGATCATCAATTTACAAAAAAAAGCAGACCCCAAGTCGCTTGGACTTGGAATCTGCCTTCTAACAATCATTTAATAATAGTTGTATTCAACTTCATTTATGAGAGGTTATTTCACCTCAATGTTCTTTGTGGTCTTAGCCTCTTCTTTTGGAGTCAGCTTAGGAATCTCAACCTCCAGTATGCCATCGGCAACCTTGGCTGAAATCTTCTCACGGTCGGCATCCTCAGGCAAAGTGTAGCACTGCTGGTAGTTGCTGTAAGAGAACTCACGGCGCAAGTAGTGCTCGTGCTTATCCTCATTCTTGTGCTCCATCTTGTTCTCGATGGCGATGCAGAGATTGCCATCGTTGTCAAGATTGATGCGAACCCACTCTTTCTTCAAGCCTGGAGCAGCAACCTCCATGGTGTAAGCCTTCTCGTTCTCTTTGATGTTTGTAGCAGGAGCGGTAGCGCTAGTACGTGGCATCAAGTCTGTATCAAAGAAATTGTCCTCAAACCAATTTGTCAACCAATCTGAATTATTGTTTCTACGAGCTAACAACATAATTAAAACCTCCGATTTTATTTTACTCATCCTCTCGGTGCCTTGCGGCTCCGTCGGGACTTCTGTTTTGTTATTTTATTTCACTCTTGATTGCTTCTGCCTCAGGTGCTTAGCTCTTTCGAACCCTTGTCCTTTCGGCTTCCGCTTTCACCCATAGCTGTTGCAACTCTCGTGCCATTGGCATCCGAGCCTCATGGAGAGGTCCATCCTTGCCAAACTTGTCAAACGCCTCTGAAAATTTGACATGAAAAGATAAATATTTTAAACTTTACTGACAATTTATGGCTATGATGCAGGATATATAATGAATAATGTGTATCTTTGCATAGCTAATTAAAATGGGATAAATGGAAAAGAAGAAGATAGTGATAGCTTGCGACTCTTTCAAGGGGTGCCTGACGAGCAAGGAAGTGAATGAGGCACTGGCTGAAGTGAAGAGTGAGGAACGAAGAACTCTGAATGTGAAGAGTGAAGAACGAAGCGTGAAGAATTCTACGGCTTTTTTTCCGGAGGTTGTTACTCTTGAGATGAGCGATGGGGGAGATGGAATGCTCGATGCTTTTCTCTCGGCTATGGGAGGAGAGCGAGTGTCGATGCATGCCCATGATGCCTTGATGCGGTGGATAGATACAGAATATGGAGTAGTGAAAATGGCTCCGAACCATCTGTTCCGAAATCAAGAGGAGATTCCTGTGGCTATCATAGAAATTGCCCAAACGGCAGGCTTGGCTCTGATAGAACCCGAGCAGCGCAATCCGATGAAGGCTACTTCTTGGGGAGTGGGCAAGCAGATTATGCATGCTTATCGCCGAGGTATCCGTCACTTCATCGTGGGCTTGGGAGGCAGTGCCACTTCCGATTGCGGCATTGGCATGCTCAAGGCGATGGGGGATAACTGGAAGAAGATTCGCAAGGAATGCTCTTTCGTCTTGGCTTCGGATGTCACCAATCCGCTTTGTGGTCCCAATGGCGCTGCCCATGTCTTTGCTCCACAGAAGGGAGCGGATGCAAAAATGGTTGAGATGCTGGATGCAAGGGCGAGGAAATTCGCTGAGGTTAGCAAGAAGCATTTTGAAAAGGAGCAAGAGGGTGCTCACTCTTCTTGTCAAGATGAAACACGCTCTTCTCATCAAACTTTTATTGTAGATGCAAGCGAGATGCCTGGTGCAGGTGCAGCAGGAGGGTTAGGATATGCCTTCTTGCAGTATTTCTGTGCCGAGTTTTATTCGGGTGCCGACTTGCTCTTGGATGCCATGAACTTTGACCAACTCATAGCCGATGCCGACCTCGTAATAACAGGAGAAGGGCATAGTGATAAGCAGACACTCATGGGTAAGTTGCCGATGAAAATCTTAGAGCGAGTTAAGAAATTGAAGAAGAATCATGAATTAGAGAATTTGAGAAATTTTATACCTCAAGTATGGCTCATCTCTGGTGGCATCAGCGACAAGGAAGCTTTGTTAGATGCAGGGTTCGACAAGGTTATCGCTGTAACACCAGAAGATATGCCGCTTGAAGAAGCGATGAAGCCAGAAGTAGCAAAGGAGTTATTGAGAAAAATTGTGGAAAAAGAATTAAGAAAAAGACAATAATAATATAGCAGAAGATGAAATACATTATTTTTGATTTTGACGGAACCATAGGTGATTCGCAGGCTCTCATCGTGAAGACCCTGCAAGACACGATGCGTAAGCGAGGACTGGAAGTGAAGAGTGATGCCGAGTGTGCTGCCACCATCGGACTTCGTCTGGATGAGGCTTTCGTGAGCCTCTTCAACATGAGTGCCGAGGAAGGAATGGCTTGTGCCACTACCTATCGAGAGATATTCAATGCGAACAAGCAGCACCTCGTCGTGCAACCTTTTCCACATGTGTTGGAAACCATCCATGCCTTGCATCGCCAGGGCTATGTGCTCGCCATCGCCAGTAGCCGTGGCAGCGATTCGCTCTTCGATTATGTCAAGCAGATGCAGATAGAGGATTGCATCTCTTCCATCGTGGCAGGAGACCAAGTGGAGCATGTTAAACCTGCCCCAGATATGGTGTTCAAGGCATTGAAGGAGATGAGTGGCACAGTGGAAGAAGCATTGGTGGTAGGAGATATGACCTACGATGTGGATATGGCGCACAATGCAGGAACCAAGGCTTGCGCCGTAACCTACGGCAATGCAACCAGGGAGGAATTGAAGAATGCGGAATACATCATAGATGATTTCGCTGAATTATTGAATATCTTGCAAGAGAAATAAAAAAAATCCTAATGATCAAATGCTTTTATGTTTATTAGAAGCAAAAATGCCACCTCCATCAAATTTGATAGAGGTGGCATTTATCCTATATGGTATTCCATGTTATTTCATCTTCATACCCATTTCGTGCATGATGAAACCATAGATATCGGCATATTCTTCCATCTGCTTGCTCAGTGGCTTGCCGCCGCCATGACCAGCCTTGCTGTCGATGCGGATAAGCACAGGAGCTTGACCAGCTTGGCATTCTTGCAGGGTAGCGGCAAACTTGAATGAATGAGCAGGAACCACACGGTCGTCATGGTCGGCTGTGGTAACCAAGGTGGCAGGATAGCTTATGCCTTTCTTCAAGGTATGGAGAGGAGAATAGCCCTTGAGGTACTCAAACATCTCCTTGCTGTCTGCGCTTGTGCCATAGTCTGGTGCCCAGTTCCATCCGATGGTGAACTTGTGATAGCGGAGCATATCCATTACGCCCACCTCTGGAATGCAAACCTTGAAGAGGTCCGGGCGTTGGGTCATGCAAGCACCAATCAGCAAACCGCCGTTGCTTCCGCCCATGGCTGCGAGGTGATTCTTGTCGGTGTATTTGTTCTGGATGAGCCATTCGCCTGCAGAGATAAAATCATCGAAAACATTCTGTTTCTGCATCTTGGTGCCTGCCAAGTGCCAATCTTCACCATATTCTCCACCGCCACGCAATACGACGTAAGCGTAGATACCGCCATTCTCCAAGAAAGGCATGCGCATAGGAGAGAACGATGGTGGATATGTAACATTGAAACCTCCATAGCCATACATCAGCACAGGGTTTTTGCCATTCTTCTTCATCCCCTTCTTGTAAGTTAGGAAGATAGGGATGCGAGTACCATCCTTAGAGGTGTAGTATGCCATCTCGGAAGTGTAGTCACTGAGCTTGAAGTTGACCTTAGGCTGATTGTAAATCTTGCTCTTGCCTGTAGCCAAGTTGTATTGATAAACAGTGCTTGGCACGGTATAAGAGGTATAGCTGTAGAAGCATTCCTTGTTCTCACGTTTGCTGCTGAAGTTTACGCTACCTATGCCTGGTAATGTGATGTCGTTCAACTTTTCACCACTAATATTATATAGGTACGCATGACTGCAGTTGTCCTTCGTGTAAGTGAGTATCATCTTGTCGCCATCCACGAAGTTGACATCTTCCAATACGGCATCTTGTTCTGGCACCAACTCCTTCCAATCCTGATAGCCAGGCTTGTTGATATTTGCCACCATGAGTCGGTATTTCGGTGCATCGGCATTGGTAAGCATGTAGATATTGTCACCGATGACCTCCACTGGCGAGTAAGTCTTGGAGCAGTCACCCGTCATTTGGATGAACTGTGAATTAGGCTGTTTCAAGTTGCGCACGTAGAGGTTGACACCTTGGTCCATGCCCGATTCTGTAAGAAACATGGTGGTTTCCTTGTCATCTATGCCCACCCCATAAAAACGAAGTGGATTGGCTGGGTTCTGATAGAAAAGTTGGTCTTGGCTCTGAGGTGTTCCCATCTTGTGGTAATACACCTTTTGAATCTCGTTCTTGGCGGATGTCTCCTTGCCTTTTTCTGGAGCATCATAGGCACTATAGTAGAATCCATCTCCATACCAATCCACTCCTGTAAACTTAGCCCATACGATATGGTCGTCGAGCAGTTTTTGGCTCTTGGCATCCATCACGTAGATTTCTTCCCAGTCACTACCGCTGCGGGAGATGACATAGGCGAAGTACTTTCCGTCATTGGAGAAGGAGATGTTCTTGAGGGCTACGGTTCCATCATCACTCAGCTTGTTGGGGTCGAGGAAGACGTGAGCCTCGCCGCCCAACTTGTCCATCTGGTAAAGTACAGCTTGGTTTTGTAGTCCATTGTTTTTGTAGACATACCATTTGCCATTTTTCTCGAAAGGGGTAAACACCTTCTCATAGTTGGCTATCTGTTTGAGGCGTTTCAGATATTTGGCACGTTGACTTATTTTTGAGAGATAAGAGTTGGTTACTTCGTTCTCGGCTTTTACCCAAGCGGCAGTGATGGCACTTGTGTCGTTTTCGAGCGGACGAAATGGGTCGGCAACTTTCACACCGAAGTACTCATCTACCGTGTTGTCTTTTGGAGCGGCAGGATACTTGATGTTTTGTGCGAATGCGGTGAAGGTGGTCATCGCCAACATCGATGATAATAAGATTTTGTTCATTATATTTCTGTTTTATGTCTAATATGTTGCAAAAATACAAGTATTCTTTCAAATACAGGATAAAATGGTTTTAAAAAAGGTAAAAGCGTGCGATAAATGGCATAAAAAGTGTGATTTTGCCATATCTTTAATGTATTAAATGGTTAACAAATTATTTGCCAAAGAGAAATTGTATCTTTACCTAATTTAAGATTTTGTTCCAAACAATGGAACGTATGTACGCAACAACGGAACGGACATTCTCAACAATGGAACGTACGTTCCGTACTTGGGAATAAAACTTTTAGCTGTGAATAAAAAAAGCTATGCCAACGTTGCGAAATACACAACCTTGGCATAGCCTAATTATTTTTTCCTGTAAGGATAAGTCTATAGAGTCATTACTCTTCCATCAACTTGCGATAGCGACCTTTCTTGATTTCGGTATCGCCAAGTCTTCTCGCCTTGTTGATTTCATATTCCGAGTAACTTCCCTCGAAGAAGAATACTTCGCCATTGCCCTCAAAGGCAAGGATGTGGGTACAGATGCGGTCGAGGAACCAACGGTCGTGGCTAATGACTACCGCACAGCCAGCGAATGCCTCCAGACCTTCCTCCAATGCACGAAGGGTGTTCACGTCAATATCATTGGTAGGCTCATCAAGCAGCAATACGTTGCCCTCTTGTTTCAGAGCCAAAGCCAACTGAAGGCGGTTGCGCTCACCACCGGAGAGTACGCTACAGAGCTTGCTCTGGTCGGTACCAGAGAAGTTGAAACGAGAGATGTAGGCACGGGCATTCACGTCACGACCTCCCATACGGATGGTCTCATTGCCTTGGGAGATGACCTCATAAACCGTCTTCTTAGGGTCGATGTCCTTGTGTTGCTGGTCTACGTAAGCGAGTTTTACAGTCTCACCAACCTCGAATGTACCTGCGTCTGCCTGTTCCAATCCCATGATGAGACGGAAGAGAGTTGTCTTTCCAGCTCCATTAGGACCGATGACACCTACGATGCCGTTAGGGGGCAACATGAAGTTGAGGTCGTTGAAGAGCACTTTCTCGCCGAAAGCCTTCTTTACATGCTGAGCCTCTATCACCTTGTTGCCCAAACGAGGACCATTAGGGATGAAGATTTCCAACTTATCCTCACGCTCCTTCTGCTCTTGGTTGAGCATCTGCTCGTAAGAGTTCAAACGAGCTTTTCCCTTTGCCTGTCGAGCCTTAGGAGCCATGCGCACCCATTCAAGCTCTCGTTCCAAGGTCTTGCGACGCTTAGAAGCGGACTTCTCCTCTTGCTCCATGCGCTTGGTCTTTTGGTCGAGCCAAGAAGAGTAGTTGCCCTTCCATGGAATGCCTTCACCACGGTCGAGCTCAAGAATCCACTCGCTCACATCATCGAGGAAGTAGCGGTCGTGGGTGACGGCGATTACCGTACCCTCGTATTGTTGGAGATGCTGCTCCAACCAGTCGATGCTCTCTGCATCCAAGTGGTTGGTAGGCTCATCGAGCAAGAGCACGTCAGGCTTTTGGAGAAGCAAGCGACAGAGTGCCACACGGCGACGCTCACCACCCGAAAGGTTGGTGACAGGCCAATCGCCAGGAGGACAGCGCAATGCTCCCATGGCACGCTCCAACTTCGAGTCGATGTTCCAGGCGTCAGTGGCATCGATGATGTCCTGTACCTCAGCTTGTCGCTGCATCAACTTATCCATCTTGTCTGGGTCGCCATAATATTCCTCCAAGCCAAACTTCTGGTTGATTTCCTCGTATTCGGCGAGGGCGTCATATACTTTCTGCACACCTTCCATCACGTTCTCCTTCACGGTCTTGTTTTCATCGAGAGGAGGATCCTGTGGCAAGTAGCCCACAGAGTAACCAGGGCTCCATACCACCTCGCCCTGTGTAGGTTGCTCCAATCCTGCGATGATTTTCATCAAGGTGGACTTACCTGCACCATTCAGACCGATGATACCGATTTTTGCTCCGTAGAAGAACGATAGGTAGATGTTCTTCAGAATCTGCTTTTGGTTCTGTGGGATAATCTTGGATACACCCACCATAGAGAAGATAATCTTCTTGTCGTCAACTGTTGCCATATTTTATAATGATTGATTTTGTAGTTTTCCGCAAATTTAGGAATAAAAACGGAAATATCCAAATAATTGCTCATCTTTTTAGGATTTTCAAGAATTTCTGTTGTCATTATAAAATAAAAGTCGTATTTTTGCATTTATAAATCACAATGGAAAAATAGTATTAATCTTGTAAAGTGCAAAAGAGATGGATGCTAATTATTTGGAACTGACAATCCGGTTGTCGCTCGCTCTTGTCTTGGGCGGTGCGATTGGTATCGAACGAGAATATCGGGCAAAGGAGGCGGGCTTTCGCACTCACTTCCTTGTTGCCTTGGGTAGTGCGCTTTTCTGTGTCGTCTCCCAATATGGTTTTGGTATAGACTTGAAGGATTCCTCACGTGTGGCTGCCCAGGTGGTGTCTGGCATCGGATTCTTGGGCGCAGGAACCATTATCTTCCAAAAGAATGTGGTGCGTGGTCTTACTACGGCGGCAGGACTTTGGGTGACGGCGGCGATAGGTTTGGCTTGCGGTACGGGTATGTATGTGGCTGCTGCCATCACCACCGTGATGGTGCTGTTGGGGTTGGAAGTGCTCAATGCCTTTATTCCGCAGCTGGGAACTACGACCATCGAACTGTCGTTCTCTGCGCCTTCTCGTGATAGTGTGAAGGACTTGATAAGGAAAATCAAGCAAGATGGTATGGAGATTCATTCGTATGAACTAAAAGACAGGCGTACCTCCAAGGGGGAGTTCTTGGAGGCAAATATCGAGGTGAAGGCGAAGCGTGGCAATCACACGCTCAAGTTCTTGGATTACATGAATGAGTTTTCTGATGTAACGATTTCTACGATAGAGTAGGGTTCCTTTTTTGTTATCATGCAGACTATGAAAGACAGATTTTTGCAAGATAGTCGTAATGCTCTCCCTCTTCGATGAGTTCGCAATGCAAACCGCAACTTTCGGCGATGGACTTGAGCAAAGGAAAGTCAACGTATAGCCAATCGAAAGGTTCGCCTTTGATTACATCTCCTTTTAGCTTCTTCCCTTCCGCCTTCGTTTTCAGATTCCCATGATACACCATTTGATAATCCACCTCGCCATAGTATGCGGCATTGAGGTCGATGTCAAAGCTTCCATCTTCATTCTCGTAGATATACTTTAGGTCGGAGGAATCGATGAGAATCTGCCCGTTCTTATTGAGCAAGGCTTTCAGACGGTTGAATAATGTAGGGAGGTTGGCAATCTTTCCTGCGATGCCAGTTCCATTCATCAGAAGGAGTATGGTGTCGAAACCTATAGTTTGCTTACTCCCTTTTCCTATACCTATGTCAGAACCTTCGCTTGTTCCTTTGCCGCAACTCAGATGGTTGTCGAAAAGGTTGATGCATTCCACATCCTTGATGCCTCTCAGTTTCATCGCCTCGCAACTTAAAGGAGATATGTCGATAGCTTTCACGGAGGAAATCTTGTCTTCTGTAAAATTCTCTTTGAGAGAGTTGGCTTCTTTCTCTTTGAGAGAAGCGTCTTCCATCCACTTTTGCAAGGCAAGTGCATGACAGCCAGCGCCAGCTCCCACATCGAGAACATGTCCTTTGGCAAGTTTCAATGCCGTTTGCTCTAATTTGGGCATTTCCTCAAAATTACGGAAGAGATGCTTTATAGGCATTTCATCATCTTCGAACATAGAGGAGAGCACACTCAGTTTTCCCGCCTTTCCCGATGTTTGGTAATCGAGAATGGCGGCTCCCATTGGGTCTTTTTCGGGCGTTAATATAGTAGTATTTGTCATGATGTCTTGTTGTTTTATCTTTTATTTTTGCAAATGTACGAAAAATAAAGCAAAAGTTTGCATTAAAAAGTAAAAACTTGTATCTTTGCAGACAACTATAGATGTAATTCTTAATTTACCAATATAATGAGAAGAAAAAAGAAAACAATATTGGCTTTGATGTTACTGTCGACAACTTTACCGTCTATGGCTCAAAATGACGTCTCTTGGAAAGTAGAGACGCAGTCAACGAATGGGGGTGGCAAGTTTACTCCTTTATGGTTAAATGCCAATCGTTATGGCTTGAGCAGTTTGGAGAAAAACAATGGCTATGTTTTGGCTGGAATAGAAAAGCCTCTTGACTCAGATAGTATGAAAAGATGGGGCTTAGGTTATGGCGCTTCCGTGGCTGCTGCTTATAATTTTACGAGTTCTGTTGTCGTGCAAGAGGCATACGTAGAGGGACGTTGGCTGAAAGGTGTCCTCTCTGTGGGAAGCAAGCAATGGCCGATGGAATTGAAAAATAATGAACTGAGTTCGGGTTCGCAAACCTTTGGTATTAATGCACGTCCTGTTCCTCAAGTACGTCTTGCATTGCCAGAGTATTGGCCTTTTGCTAAAGGCTGGCTTGCTTTGAAAGGCTATATTGCCTATGGTATGCAGACTGATGATAACTGGCAGAAGGAGTTTACTAATCAGAAAAGCAGATATACGGAACATGTACTTTATCATGCCAAGGCTGCATATCTCAGAATTGGTCGTCCTGGTGCCAAGCGTGTAACAGCAGAATTTGGTTTGGAACATGCTTCTTTGTTTGGCGGAACTTCATATCGCAAATGGGAAAATGGACAATTAGTCGGAGTGAAAAACAGAACAGGATTGTCTTCTTTTTGGCATGCTTTTTATGGAGGAGGAAACGATGTTGGCGAAGGAACCTATAAAAATGTAGAAGGAGATATGTTAGGTAGTTGGGTTGCGCGTATCAACTATGATGCTTCTTCATGGAATTTAGGTGTTTATGCTGACCATTTTTTCGAAGATCATTCTTCTATGTTTTTCCTTGATTATGACGGATATGGTGAGGGGGATGAGTGGCAAGAGAAAAAACGCCATCGCTTTTTACTTTATGACTTGAAGGATATTATGCTCGGTGCGGAATTGAATCTTAAGAAATGCTCTTGGTTGAAGACTATCGTGGCTGAGTATTTGTATACGAAATACCAAAGTGGTCCTATTTACCATGACCATACGGAAACGATTCCTGACCATATCGGAGGAGCCGATGAGTATTATAATCATGGAATCTTTTGTGGATGGCAACATTGGGGGATGGTAATGGGAAATCCCCTGTATCGTTCTCCTTTATACAATGACGATGGTACCATCTATGTGAAAAATAATCGTTTTGTCGCTTGGCACTTTGGAGCGAGTGGAAGCATAACTCCTTGCCTGGATTATCGCTTGTTGGCAACTTGGCAAAAAGGATGGGGTGCATCTAAAAAAGGTTGGGATACCAAAAACTATATGTTTCCACATCCTCGCCGCAATGGTAGTTTGATGGCAGAGGCTACTTATAAGATTGCCGCTAAAGGATTGCAATTCTCTGCCGCTATGGGTTTGGATAGAGGAACGCTGTTAGGTGATAACTTTGGTGTTCAACTCACGGCAACAAAAAAAGGTATCTTCAAATTTAAAAGAGGTAGAAAATGAAACGAATTCAATTTTTATTGGTAGGAGTACTATTGGCAGGCTTGCTTGCCTCTTGTGATTTAGAAAGAAGTGAAAATGGCGACCTTGATGGAATTTGGAAATTGCAGGAAATAGACTCACTTAGCACAGGAAAGCATGAGGATACCAGTTCTTCAAGCTTGGCATTTGTTGTACAAGCTCATCTCTTGCAACTGAATGGAGGTGGCAAAATGGTCTTGTGCAGATTCGAACATAAGGCAGATTCTTTGATTCTTTACGATCCTTATGTTAATCATAAAACTCCAGTAAAAGACATCAAGGTACTGAAGCCTTATGGCTTTACTGGACTTCGACAAGCTTTTTTGATAGAGAAATTAAATAGTAAGAAAATGATATTGAAAACAGATGAGCTGAGAATGTGGTTTGAAAAGTATTAAGGCTTGTAGAAGATATATTTTTTCAATATATGTACTAAGGAGATAAGGGCAAGGTATGGCTACTTTTCTCCTTTTTTGTGATTTATATTTGTGTGTTTGATTTTTTCTTTGTATCTTCGCAGCGAAATATTTTATCAAGAATTAAACGAAGGAGAACTGATGATGATGAATATGAAAGCTATCTTGATGGTATGTGGCTTGCTGTTGCCATCACTCGGTAACGCACAGAGTTGCTGCCAAGGAAAAAAAGAAGTGAAAACTTCTTGTTGTGAGAAAACTACAGTGCCAACGGCTTCTTGTTACCAGATGAGCAATGAGGTGATAGAGGCGATTATGGCGCGCCGCTCCATCCGCAAATATAAGGGCACGCCTGTGGAACATGAGAAGTTGGCGCTGATAGCCAAGTGCGGCATCAATGCGCCAAGTGCTATGAACCAACAGACTTGGGCTGTGAGAATAGTGGAGAGCCAGGACTTTATCAAGGGCACCACGGAGATATTCAAGAAGGAGAATCCTGAGCAGGTGAAGCGTGATGCCAACTTCAAGAATATGTATCGCAATGCCCCTAATATCATCATCGTGGCTTGTCCGAAGGATGATGCCTTTGCTCAACTGAATGTCGGCTTGATGGGAGAGAACATGATGCTCGCCGCTCAGTCACTCGGTTTGGGTACCTGCTGTTTAGGTAGTGCAGCTATGTTCCTCCAGCGTAGCGAGGCATACAAGCCATACATCACTCAGCTCAATCTCCCTGCTGGTTATGAAATCAGCTATGTCCTCGCCGTTGGTTATCCTGATGAGGCTCCAGCGGCAAAGCCAAGGGATGAAGCGAAGATAGAGTTTATCAAGTAATTTTGTTGTAAGTCTGAATTTGTTTACCAAGTTGGTAGATGATTGCGGAAAGTAAAAAACGGTATATGAATCCAATAGCCATTCGATTGCTCTCGCAGCAACTTATAAGTCCACAGTTTGCTTCTCCCAAAGAAGTGGTAGCCCACATGGGAGCGATGCAAGCACAGGACTATCGTATGATGCGATGGGCTGTGATGATGCGTATTAAGAAACCATCAGCCGAGGCTTTCCGTCAGGCATACGATGCAGGCGAAATCATTCGTCTGCACCTGCTTCGTGGTACTTGGCAGTTGGTGTCTGCTGAGGATTATGGCTGGATGCTCCGACTCTTTGCCGATAAGGCGGAGAGGGTGATTCGGGGATGGATGAAATCGAATAAGGTATTCATTGATGACGATGAGCTGCGTGCCATTCGAGAAATCCTCGTTGAAACTTGTTTGGCAAAGGAGCAAACTGTAAATGTCATGAGAGATGGTAGTGAAAATGGTTGTGGGGTAGCTGGTGGCAGTGCGATAAACGGTAATGTTGTTTATGGCAGTGCGACTAAGGAGGACTTTGCCAATGCTTTGGCAGAGCATGGCATCACAATGGATGCTCATCGCCTGAGCTATCACATCCGCTTGGCTGAACTCAGCGGAACCCTTTGCAGTGGATGTCTTACCCCGATGCAGGCTACCTATACTTTGGCAGAGAAGAAAGTAAAGCAATCGGCATGTGATATGGAGCGAGATGAGATGCTGATGCTTTTGGCTCGCAAATATTTCCAAAGCCATTCGCCTGCCACCTTCGAGGATTATCTCTGGTGGTCGGGCTTGACTGCTTCGGAATGTCGCAAGGGGATGGCGTTGTTAGGCTCGGAACTCCGAAAGGAAAAATGGAAAGGCTATGAATTCTACATCCACGAATCATGTAGAGCGAGAGGATTCCGCAAGGGCGTATCCCATCTTCTCCCTCCTTTTGATGAATACTTGATAGGGTATAAGAGTCGAGAGCTGTCTCTATCTCCCGCTCATACCCATCATGCCCATACCAACAATGGCATCTTCTTTCCCATCATCGCCCATGACGGCATCGTCTGTGGCAACTGGACACCTTGGGAGAAGAATCTCAAAAACGCCTTCTTCCTTCCACCGGAAGAAGAGTTGTCATTTGATAAACAATGGAAGGCATTCTGCCAGTTGAAGAAATAAAAAAAGGAGATGGTAAGATTAACTTCAGATTATGTCCTGTCTCCATTTGATTGTGGGGATAGTGACTTGAATGATTTTCTTTTTGAAGATGCGAAAAACTTTCAAGAGAAACGAATAGCTAATACATTTCTTTTGGAAGATAATGGACGTATTGCTGCATATAATGACAAAACTGGAAAATGCTCTTGACATCAAAATCTTTGTTTCCAATCAGCATGAGTTTGAAACTCCTGCTTTTGTAGCAGAAGAGTTCTCTTATAGATAAGGTGATAAAAGTCCTAATCCGCAATAAATAAAAATAGGAGATAAGTGGCAATCCTCTTGCTGCTTATCTCCTTTTTTATATATACTTCTCTCGCAGAAATACGAGTTATCTGCATTATCTGCAAGAGAAAATCAAAATTCTTTATGCCTTGAAGCTCTCCAAGTCCTCTGCCTTGAAGTTCTGGATATATGCGGAATGACCGAGAACCTCTTCCTCTGCCATGCGAACATATACGTTGGCGCTCTTCTGGAACATCTCTGGTGCCTTTGTAGCATCGTCGAGGATGAGGAGAGACATGACGATGTCGCCAGTCATGTTGTAGAGACGGCGAGCCAAGAAGTCGTGAACAGCCTGGTCGTTAGCCTCCTTCACCTTGTTGATGGCAGCCTCATAAAGCTCAACGAGCTTGCCTACACGCTCCTTCAATGCCTTCAAGTCATCGCTTACCTCGCTCTCCATCATCTCCTTGATGATGCCAAGGTATGTACCGTTGGTGATGTAACGGATGGCTGCAACTACCTGCAACTGGGTCGTACCCTCGTAGATAGAGAAGATACGAGCATCGCGGAACAAACGCTGGCTCTTGTACTCCATGATGAAACCTGAACCACCGTGGATGCTGATGGCATCGTAAGCGTTCTGGTTGGCATACTCGGAGTTCATACCCTTAGCTAATGGAGTGAAAGCATCGGCAAGACGAGTGTATTTCTTCATCTCCTGACGCTCCTCTGGAGTCAACTTGGTATCACGGGCGATGTCTTCCAATGCCTTGTAGATATCTACGTAGCGAGCGCAGCAGTAGAGGAGTGAACGACCAGCGTCCAACTTAGCCTTCATTCTTGAAAGCATATCGTAAACTGCTGGGAAGTTGATGATCTTCTCACCAAACTGAGCACGCTCCTTAGCGTATGCCAAGCCCTCGTTGTAAGCTTCCTGCTCCACACCGACACTCTGAGCGGCGATACCCAAGCGGGCACCGTTCATCAATGCCATCACGTACTTGATCAAACCGAGACGTGTGCTACCGCAAAGCTCTGCCTTGGCATTCTTGTAAACCAACTCGCAAGTAGGAGAACCATGAATACCAAGCTTGTTTTCGATGTGACGAACGGTTACGCCACCATCACGCTTGTCGTAGATGAACATAGAGAGACCACGACCGTCCTTGGTGCCTTCCTCTGAACGAGCCAAAACCAAGTGGATGTCAGAGTCACCATTGGTGATGAAACGCTTCACTCCGTTCAAACGCCATGTGCCGTCGGCATCCTGTGTAGCCTTGAGCATCACACGCTGCAAGTCGGAACCTGCATCTGGCTCTGTCAAGTCCATACTCATGGTCTCGCCAGCGCAAATGCGAGGGATGTATTTCTGGCACTGTTCCTCAGAACCGAACTCATAAAGAGTGTCGATACAGCTCTGGAGAGACCAGATGTTCTGGAAACCAGCATCGGCAGCAGAGATAATCTCTGAAGCCATAGAGAACACTGCGTTAGGCAAGTTCAAGCCACCATAGCGGCGAGGCATTGACAAGCCCCAGAGACCTGCCTTGCGGGTAGCCTCCAAGTTCTCGAAAGTCTTGCTAGCATAAATCATGCGACCGTTCTCCAAGTGAGGACCTTCCTGGTCAACGCTCTCAGAGTTTGGCTCGATGATGTTACCAGCTACATCGCCAGTAATATCAAGCAATCGCTTGTAGTTCTCGATAGCATCCTCGTAGTTAACAGGTGCATCTTCAAACTGGTCTTTTTCTACATAATTTCTTTCCTTCAAGTCCACTACGCGCTTCATGAGCGGATGGTTCAAGTGGAACTCTATCTCAGGATGGTCTGTATAATAATTAGCCATTTTGCTTTTCTTTATATATAAATAATGTGTATGATACCACGAAGCTTACTTAGAGTTCTGCTTGTAGTACTTGATGAGCTTAGGTACAACTTCCTCTACGGTACCATTGATCACGTAGTCGGCAATTTTGTTGATTGGAGCGTCTGGATCGCTGTTGATAGAGATGATGATACCTGAATCCTGCATACCAGCGATATGCTGGATCTGACCAGAGATACCGCAAGCGATATATACCTTAGGGTGAACAGTGACACCGGTCTGACCAATCTGACGGTCGTGGTCAACCCAACCTGCGTCGACGGCAGCACGAGAAGCACCTACTTCGCCATGGAGCAAGTGAGCCAACTCGAAGAGCTGGTCGAAGCCTTCCTTGCTACCCACACCATAACCACCAGCTACAACGATAGGAGAACCCTTCAAGTTGTGCTTGGCAGCCTCTACGTGGTGGTCGAGTACCTTTACTACGAAGTCCTCGGCAGGAACATACTTGCTAACCTCTGGATAAACCACTTCCTTCTTGTATTCACCCTCGCAGATGTGCTTCTGCATCACACCAGAGCGAACGGTAGCCATCTGTGGACGGTGCTCTGGATTGACGATGGTAGCCACGATGTTACCACCGAAGGCAGGACGAATCTGATAGAGCAAACCATCATAGTGCTTGCCACTCTTCTTGTCATCGTAATCACCAATCTCAAGCTCTGTACAGTCGGCTGTCAAACCGCTTGTCAATGAAGAAGATACACGAGGACCGAGGTCACGACCGATAACGGTAGCACCCATCAGGGCAATCTGTGGATTCTCCTCCTTGAAGAGGTTGACGAGAATGTCAGTATGAGGAGCTGAAGTGTATGGGAACAAACCCTCAGCATCGAAAACAAATAACTTATCTACACCATAAGGGAGAATCTGGTCTTCCACCTTGCCCTTGATGCCAGTACCGGCAACGATGGCATGAAGCTCCACGCCCTGCTGGTTGGCGAGCTTACGACCCTTGGTGAGCAATTCTTGAGATACCTCGGCAACGGTTGTGCCTTCTACCTCGCAATATACAAATACGTTGTTCATAATTTCTTTCAAAAATTCAGATTGGGATTATCCAATAATACTTTCGTCCAACAATTCCTTTACCAAGCTGTCGATGTCCTCATCGCTGCCTGTCAAGGTCTTGCTCTCCTTAGCCTGGAACACGATGTTCTTCACAGCTTTCACCTTGGTTGGTGAGCCGCTCAAACCACATTGTGCAGGGTCGCCGTCAACATCAGCCACGCTCCACTGGTTCAGTGTCAAGTATGGGCGCTCCTCATAGAGCTTAGCCCAAGGCTCGTCACCCTTGCGCTCCATAGGGCAAGTAGCGTATTTGTACTTCATCACGAGTTTCACATTGCAAGGACGGCATGGGGCTGCGCTTCCGTTTACAGTGATAACCACTGGCAATGGAGCCTCTACAGTCTCAACACCACCGTCGATGTGGCGGCGGATAGTAGCCTTGCCATTCTCTACCTTGAGGATTTCCTCGGCGTATGTAACCTGGTTCAATCCCAACTTCTGAGCTACCTGTGGACCCACCTGTGCGGTATCACCATCGATAGCCTGGCGACCACCTATCACGATGTCTACGTCACCAATCTTCTTGATACCCGTAGCGAGGGCGTAAGATGTAGCGAGTGTATCAGCACCAGCGAAGAGACGGTCGGTAAGCAACCAACCTGTATCAGCACCACGATAAAGACCCTGGCGGATAACCTCACCAGCACGTGGAGGACCCATAGTCAAAATACCAACTGTAGAACCTGGATTTTGCTCCTTCAAACGAAGAGCCTGCTCCAATGCGTTCAAATCTTCAGGATTGAAGATAGCAGGAAGGGCTGCACGATTCACGGTGCCTTCGGCAGTCATCGCATCCTTACCCACATTTCTTGTGTCAGGTACTTGCTTGGCAAGTACTACGATTTTTAAACTCATATTAATAAATGGTTATTGTTATAATATTCTTAAGTTTGTTAGTGTTCAGTGCTCAAGTTGTCCTCTGTCAGTTCGTTTTTCGGACTTTCATCGTCCAATTTGGGACAAACACAGCCGCAAAAGTACCATTTTTTTACGTGTTATACAAATATTTCGTCTTAAAATTGCACAATTTAGGATAGTTTGTGCGCAAAAAGTTATTTTTGTGCAAGTTTTTTTTGAAGTCTGAAAGATTTGTTGTAGTTTTGTAGGCGAAAGAGATGAATGCTCGTAGAGAGTGTTTGTCAAATAGAAAAAGTAGCTTAAATTATTGTAATGAAAAAAGTATTTGTGAGTGGTTGCTATGACCTATTGCATAGTGGCCACGTGGAGTTTTTCCGCCAAGCGTCTCAGTATGGAGACCTTTACGTGGGTATTGGTTCCGACAAGACGATTCTTGGCTATAAGCACCATAAGACGTTCTATCCTGAGCAAGAACGCCTTTTCATGGTGAAGTCTATCCGTTATGTCAAGGATGCTTTTATCAACCAAGGTGATGGCATCATGGACTTTATCCCGACGGTGGACTTTGTTAAACCGGATATCTTTGTTGTGAATGCTGATGGCAGCAGCGAGACAAAGCGCAAGTTTTGTGAGGAGCGTGGCATCGAGTATGTGGTTTTGGAACGTACGCCTGCCGAGGGTTTGACGGCTCGCTCAAGTACCGACATCAAAGATTCTACTTGCCAGCTTCCTACTCGTTTGGATTTGGCGGGTACTTGGATTGATCAACCATACGTGAGTTGTTTCGCTCCAGGTTGGGCGATAACGATGTCTTTGGTTCCTACTTTCGAGGTGCGTGAGCGTTGCGGTCTGTCTACTTCTACTCGTAATATGATTAAGAAAATCTGGCCAGTTAAATTGCCAGATATGGACCCTGAGATTCTTGCAAAACTCGTGTTCTGTTTTGAGAACGACCCAGAACGAAGCGATGGTATTGTGAGTGGCGCACAGGATTCTATTGGTATCTGTATGCCAGGACTTTGTCGCCATTATTACAATAATAGATTTTGGCCAGAGAAGTTTGATACTTGCCATGATGAGGATGTGCTCAGTTGGTTGGAAAAACATATCTGCATGATTCCTATGGAACCACGCCGTCCTGGTTGCTCTGTGGTAGAAGGAAAGGATATTACCGAACCAAAGGTTAAGGCATTGGCAAAGGCTGCCGATGATTGTTGGCATGCCATTCTATCCATGGATTTCGAGGCGTTCGCAGCTTCCTTCAAGGCTTCTTTCGATGCTCAGGTAGCAATGTTCCCTGCTATGATTCAAGGTTGTGTTCAGGGATTTATCGATGAGTATTCTGTTTTGCCAGAGGTTCATGCTTGGAAGATGCCTGGAGCCGGTGGCGGTGGCTATCTCGTGCTTGTCGTGGATGATGTGAAGGCGTTCACGGAGAAGCATCCAGAGGCGATTGAGTTGACAATTAGAAGGAAATAGAATATGGGTAAGTTAGTAGAAAAGAAATATCTTTTTCCTTTCGCCCTTGTGGCTTCGTTGTTCTTCTTCTGGGGATTTGCGCATAGCATCCTCGACATTTTGAATAAACATTTCCAAGATGCGCTTGTCATTTCCAAGTGGCGTTCGGCATTGGTGCAAGCGATGGTATATGGTGGCTATTTCATCATGGCTTTGCCGGCTGGGGCTATTATTCGCAAGTGGGGCTATAAGGTGGGAGTGATTACGGGCTTGATGCTCTATGGCATCGGAGCCTTGCTTTTCGTTCCTGGCGAGCGTCTGATGTCGTTCGAGTTTTTCTTGGCTTGTCTTTTCATCATCGGTTGTGGTTTGACTTGTTTGGAGACTGCTGCGAATCCATACGTTACTGTTCTTGGCGATGAGGCTACAGCTCCATCGCGCTTGAACCTTGCCCAGTCACTGAATGGCTTCGGTTGGATAGTCGGACCTTTGGTCGGTGGCTTGGTCGTCTTTAGTGGCGAGGATGGCAACAGTGGCTCGGTCGCTTTGCCATACGCCGTGATAGGCGTCATCGTATTGGTTGTAGCTTTTGTTTTCAGCCGAATACAACTGCCGGAAATTGTGGAGAATGCTCCTGTAGCTGATGTCTCTGCAACAGATGCGTCTATAGCAGAGACTCCTATATATAATAAGGTGGAAAAATCCTTGTGGAAATCCTCCATCTTTGTCTTTGGATTGGTAGCCTTGTTTTTCTATGTGGCAGCCCAGACTGGCATCAACAGTTTCTTCATCAATTATGTGACGGAGAAAGTGCCAAGCATTTCTTCTCGAACAGCGGCTATGTTGCTTTCGTTTGGAGGTATGGGTTTGTTTTTTGTTGGAAGATTAGGAGGCAGTTGGCTGATGAATCGCATCTCGGCAAGTAAGGTGCTGTTGGCTTGTGCCATCGGTGGAATCGTTTGTATGTCTTGGGTCATCTTGGGTTCGGGCATGTCTACTCTTGTGGCATTGGTGCTTACTTATCTTTGCGAAGCCATTATGTTTCCTACCATCTTTGCGTTGGCATTGCAAGGCTTAGGACCTAATGAGACGAAAAAGGGATCGTCTTTCCTCATTATGAGCATAGTGGGTGGAGCCATCGCTCCTGTATTGATGGGAGTCATTGGAGAGACCAATATGGCAATCGGTTTCATCATTCCGCTCGTTTGCTTCGTTGTCATAGCCCTCTTTGCTTGTAAGCTGTTGCGTGGATAAACCTCAATTTTGGGCATTGAATTTTCATACTTCGAATCTATGAACTTCAAGGAAGCGCATTTATGTGGTCTAACAACGCGCATTTATGTGACCTAAGGAAGCGCATTTATGTAAGTTATAAAAGCGCATTCTTGTGGGTAACAATGCGCTTCATCAAAAAACTCCCGATATTGCTTAAATATCGGGAGTTTTTTGATAATATGGCGATGTTATTCGAAGCTCTTAAGGCGAGCTATATACTTGCCGAGGATGTCAAACTCGATGTTGACGACTGTTCCTATCTCGATATTGCAGAAGTTGGTGTTCTGCTTCGTGTAAGGGATGATGGCGACCGTGAAGGTGTTGTCGGTAGGCTCACAAACGGTGAGCGAAACTCCATTCACGGTGACACTTCCCTTGTCAACGGTGAAGTAGCCCTTGCGTGCCATCTCACGATTCAACTCATACTCGAAGGTGAAGTAGGTAGAGCCATCGGCATCTTTCATACCAATGCACTTGGCGGTCTCATCCACATGTCCTTGCACGATGTGACCATCCAAACGACCATTCATTACCATAGAGCGTTCCACATTTACCTTGTCTCCCACCTTGAGCAAACCTAAATTGCTACGGTCGAGGGTTTCCTTCATTGCTGTCACAGTATAAGTGCCGTCCTTGATTTCCACTACGGTGAGACAAACACCATTATGAGCAACGCTTTGGTCGATGCTCAACTCATCTACGAAAGAACAAGACAGGGTGAAGTCGATGTTCTCTTTATCATGTTTGATAGCTACAATGGTAGCCATCTCTTCTACGATTCCACTAAACATATTTTTCTTATTTTATGGTTTTGGCTGCAAAGTTATAAAAAACAATCTAAAAAAGAAAATATTCTATATAAAAAATCCATGTGGAGGGGAATTGCCTCCACATGGATGAATGAAAAAGTATCTCTTGTCTGATCATTAAATGATTTTCACTCTTTTTACGTCCTGTCTTCCATCTATTATGATTTTCTCAAATAGAATCGCTGGGTCATTTGGTGTAAGAGTGAGGGTATGGACACCATCGCTTGTTTCTCTTAGTTCTACTTCTATCACCTTGTCTATGATGCGGGTGGCGATGGTAGGGTAGTAGAGGTCATAGATGTTTTCTGGCTTCTCGTTCAAGTCTTTGTTGAAGTTGACTTTGATAGGGGTGGCATCATCTACGCGGACATCATAGGTAAGTCCGCCTTGGTTGAGATAGTCGAGGGTAGACTTTGTGATGATGTGAATGCGTGCCCTCTTGCCATTGGCATTTAAGCCTTTCGCTTCGGTGGTAAACTTAAACTTATAGGTGATGCTTGCGCCCTTCACGCTCTTAGTGTATGGCATTAAAGTCATGGCAGCCACGCTCTTGCCCATAAATGGAATCTTTGTCCATTTCGCTCCACTTTCAGAATCTTTATTCTTTTTTCCCTTCTTGGTAGAAACTTCTGCGTCTGTCTTGCAGAAGAAGTAAGGAGTCTCGATATAGATAACACCATTTTCGTCAGCGATGATGTTGCCTCCTTCCTCAGCTTTTTCTATGCGGTGGAGTTGTGGGCAAGTGTCTTTCTCGAAACTGTCGTTCCATGAGGTGTAGCCGATGTGCTTTTGTGTCATCATACCATTCCACTTTCCTTTAGACATCTTATGGTTATAGAAATCACAAAGTTCGGCATCTCGCTTGAAGAGTCGCTCACATTTGTCGGCCCATTCATTTGCTAATGGATTACCTTGTTTGTAGAATTTGTAGTTCATGGCTTGCGCAAAGTACATTTGATGGAGATTGCTCATCACCTCAATAGGGAAGAGGATAAGCTGGCGATAGGTATTGTGATAGGTGGCAGGAAGACTGTTGTATTGGCGCAGTGCATCGGTCTCAAGTTTGAGGTATTGGTTGATGACCTCTTGCCACTCCCCATTCTCTAAGTCGTATGTGTTTTTGTCGAGCATCTCTGCTGTACAACGACCATTGTATTTGCAGGTGAGATTGAGGATGCGAGCAGCTTCTTCTGCTTGTGATTCTCCAAACTTGTCGTTGCTATCTTGCTGTGCTCCGCCAAACTGTTGGTTGCAGAACTCAAGAGTATGGTCTGTGATGTCGCCTGCTGAGTACTTATGTGGATTCCAAGCCATGTCCATAAACTGGCTGATAGGGTATTCCATAGGCTTGAGGTCGCCCACGTTGAGAATCCAGAGGCGGTCGATGCCTTTCTCGTAGGCGAGGGTGAGCTGCTCCCATGGATTTTGCACTGGTGTGGCATTTAAGAACTTGGAGTTGCGAGGGGCTCCCACGTAGTCCACATGGTAGTATAATCCCCAACCGCCCTTGTGCTTGCGCTCTTGTATGTTTGGTACGCGGCGTATGTCGCCCCAGTTGTCATCGCAGAGCAAGAGGGTGACATCGTCTGGCACCTTCATACCCTTGTCATAATAGTCTAATACCTCTTTATATAAAGCCCATACTTGTGGTGTCTCACTTGCTTTCTTGCCAGTTACATCTGTGATGATTTTGCGCTGATCTGCGATGATTTGCTGCATCAATTTGGTGTCGGCCTCTTCGCTCATGGCTTCATCTCCATCACCGCGCATGCCGATGGTTACGATTTGCTCCGTTCCTTTCATTCGTTCTATACCTTCTTTAAAGAACTTTTGTAGGCCGTCCTTGTTCTTCTGATAGTTCCATGCCCCCCATCCTTTGCGGTTGCGTGCGTACTCCTGATGGTTGCGCGCCATCGGTTCATGATGAGAGGTGCCCATCACGATGCCCATTTCGTCAGCGGTTTTCTCGTTTTCTGGGTCATCGGCATAGAAAGCCCACCCCCACATGGCTGGCCACATCATGTTGCCTCTTAAGCGAAGCACCAATTCGAATACTCGTTGGTAGAAGCGATGGTCGCCATATTCGGTTCCGTAGGTGTTCTTCACCCACGATGTGAGACAAGGTGCCTCGTCATTTAGAAAAATGCCTCTGTAGCGTACGGCAGGCTCACCATCGGTGTAGATTCCCTTGTTGACAAAGATGGAGTCGTGGTGCTCGATAGGCACGTCAGCCCAGTCATACCATGGTGACACGCCTATTTGCTTCGACAATTCATAGATGCCGTAGATCGTTCCTCGGCGCTCGCTACCTGCGATGACGAGTTGGTTGCCTACAAGGGTAATGATGAACTTCTCTCGCTTGCCTTTTAGTAACTTGGCGTCAATGTAGTTCTGCTTGACGAGTTTGTCAATGGCGGCGGAATGCCCTATGGTACCGATGAGGATAGAAGGCTTTCGGGAATCGGAAGTGATGGAAGCTTTACTGCCACTTACCTTCATGATGTCTTTTGCAAGAGCATTCGTGGCATAACTTACGCCCCGACAGTCGTTGGTGTCAAGGTATATCTCTACGCTTTTGTTTTTATTGAGGAGTAAGTCTCCTTGTTTAAAACTTACGAATTGATCCGCTGCGTTCATGCTTATGGTAGAAAGTGCAAACGCAGTTATAAGTAATGTCTTCTTGTTGTTGAGTCTCATTCTTAAAGGTTTAGTAAATTATGATTAGGTGATTCTATTTCGTGTGCAAAGATAGTGCTTTTTCTTGTGAATCTATTTGCTAACTGTAACAATTAGTTTAATTTTTGTTTCATGATAACTGCATGAAATGATATTTGATATACATTTATTGTGATTTTTCTTCAAATGTTGCTATATTCTTTTGTGGTTTTCGAGAATTTACGTAACTTTGCACACGAGAGTGTGTGTCTACACATAGAGTATGAAATCAGACAAACAATAATAACTAATTAAATACGCTATTAATCAAGAAATGAAAAAGAGATTATCGGTAGCTCTGTTGGCGTTGGCATCCATTTTGCCAATGGGAGCGCAAAATTTACAAAAAGGAAATTATGGCTATCTGTATTGCCACATGAGTGATAACGGAGAGTATACAGCTTTTGCTGTTTCTCGTGATGGCTATAACTACCAAGATATCAATGATGGCAAGGCTATCTTCGACCCTAAGGAACATGCACGCATAGAGGGTGGAACTCGTGACGCTTATATTACTCGTTCCCATGATGGCAAGGGCTATTTGATGGTGACGACAGATATGTGTGTGGCAAAGAGCCATAAGTGGGACAACTATGGTATGGACCTGCTCAAGAGCGATGACTTGATTCATTGGGAGAGCGTCACATTCGACTTCCGCAATGGCATGGCGAATTTCTGTGATCGTGACAAGGCAGAGTCTCCTTATAAGAATTGGGAAACTATCAACAGGGTATGGGCACCTCAGATTTTCTGGGATCCTGATTATGTTTGGGAGAATGGAGAGAAAGGTGGTTATATGATTTATTTTTCCATGCTCAATCGTCCTGAGGAGAAGTACGATCGCATGTACTATAGCTATGCAGACAAGAACTTCCGTCGGTTGACTACTCCAAAACTCCTGTTTGACTGGGGCTATGCTACCATTGATGCGGACATCAACTATCTCAAGAGTGATGGTCTATATCACATGTTGATTAAGAAGGAAGGTGGTAAGCGTGGTATCTTCACGGCTACCAGCAAGTATTTGACCCATGGCTGGAGTACCCCTGTGGATGATGACTATGTAAGTTTTGAGGGTAAGAAAAATTGCGAGGGTAGTAGTGCCTTCCAGTTGATAGGAGATGATACTTGGCGTGTGGCCTATATACAGTATAGTGACCGTCCTAAGCATTATCGCATTTGCAAGGCAGATAAGTATCTTCGTAATTTCTCAGATCCAGTAGACATTAAGGGTGTGACTGCTCCACAGCATGGTAGTTTTATGCGAATTACAAAGAAGGAGTACAAGCGTTTGCTGAAGTGGAGTGAGGAACTGAAAAATAAAAAATAATCGGAGGGGAATGTGAACGTAAAAGGTTGAAGCATTTTATATCGTAATAGGATAAAAGCTCCTTTCCAGACCAGGAAAGGGGCTTGTATTGTATAATCGAAAGGCGTATGTTTTTTTTGTGAGTCTTTGATGGATACGTTATGATAGTTATAATAACTAAGTCTATTGGTATAAGAAATAGTTTCCACCATCACTTTTGCAGTATTTCCTTAGTAACTCTTGGAGGAATTCGGCGTTGGCTCTTACTTGTTGCACATTGCCATCGTAGCCATTGATAAGAACTACAAGGTGTGTGGTACTTATTTCCATTTTCGTTCTTTCGTTGTCGCTGGTTGGGGTACCCACACCTCCGATTCTATCACGATAGACTGGAAGTCCGGCTATGTTGATGGTGCCTCTTCCTATACCTTCGTAAGGCTCACCTTCTTTTCCAACACCTAAGGTTAGTGTGTCACCTACAAACTTATCTGCATCAAAGCCTCCGATACTATATCCGTAGGCTATGCTCGCCAAATTGACTAAGTCGACGAGGGTGTCTTTTTGGTACAATGTCTTTCCTTGTAGCATTCTACGAATCAATGCTTCTGATGCGGGGCGATAGCGAGAAGGGTCTTTCCCACAAACACGATAAACCTTTCTGGTAGCAGCGATGCCGCTCATCCCTTTTAAAGTTTCTGTGGTTAGTGTCTGCTTGTATTTTTTGCCTAATGCATTTATTTCTTCCCATAGTGGGTGGCAATAAGCGGAATTCTCAACAAAGGCTTCTATGCATGCGCCAACGAAAGAAGGACATACGTTTTCTATTTCTTGTGATACAATTATCTTCATTGTTTTTATCATTTTTGTTCGATGTTGCAAAGATACTATTTATTTTTTAGAAATCAAAATGTAATTTCGCGAAATTAGATAGATTTAATCAAAATGTTTTGGATAAAAGTTTACAAAACAGCAAAAATATCAGACTGTTACTTTTTCCCTGCCATAGACCACTTTGAAAAATACCCTTAAGGGAAAATATTTTTTTCCTTAACACTAAATATTTTTTCCCTTAAGGGTATTTGTTTTTTCTCTTAAGGGTGTATTTTGCGCTTCTTGATTATTTTTTGACGTAGTCCTGCTTCTGACCATTGTTTTTTCTTCGGTTGTAAGGAAGAGGGGTTCTTTTTTTCCTTCTGACACTATGAAGGAGAAGTCCTTTTTCCCCTCAATTCCGGTAAAGAGTTCTGCCTTTTCTTTTTGAAATCATTCTGTATCTGTGCCATCTTCTGTTCTTTCTTCTATGGCTATGATGAATTTAACTTGTTTGCATCCCCAATAACCTATATTATTTTGCGCATCCGTATAGGTGTGCGCAAGTGCGTGGGTGTGCACGCAAACGTGTGCATGTATATAATAAAGTGCAGTGTCTCGTAAACCTCACTAAAGTATGAATGAATGTTAAAATCTTGATATTTTTGAAACTTTTCTCTCGGAAAATTTGGTGGGTTCAAAAAAACGTTGTA
>SAMEA104315437__coassemble_219_pt1 | contig 47995 bp, 52 predicted proteins | sample SAMEA104315437__metabat2_high_PE_043 | metagenome-assembled genome bin SAMEA104315437 (sample SAMEA104315437) | gut metagenome | biome: Monkey gut; feature: monkey-associated habitat; material: faeces | place: China | collected 2013 | reverse complement strand
CATATATAAATCCTTTATTTTATACTGGCACAAAGATACGTCATTTTCTCGAAACAACCAAAGAAATTGAGGAAAAACTATCTTTACTTGCCTAAAAAGTGCTTACATATCAAACTTATAATCAGCTATTCCATAGCTCTGGCAAGCTTCCATTGCTTGTATCTCAGACCATGCCTTATGAAAGTAAGAAATATCGGTAGCAGAAAGCCAGCCTGCTTTGCCTGCCTTGTTCAGGCTATCCACTATCAACTCACAACTATAGTCGGGATCATACATGTCGTCATACATAGTCCAATGCTCATCGCTCACAAAGTGCTTGCACATATATTTTACTATCTGCAAGAAAAGCACTAAGGCATCATGAGCCATACCTGCTGCCAAAAGGGCATCAACCTGCTTGGCTTGTTTATCTATCGCATATCCGATAAAAGAACATTCCCAATTGAGATGGCAATCTATAAACAATGCCTTTTCCAAACTTTTATTGGCTGGAATCAAGGAATTACGCTCTGCTTCTTCCTCAGCCTTACGCCTTGCCTCTTCTTCCTTGCGTCGCTTTTCCAAATAGATTTGATATTGCTCTTCTTTATTTGGAGTGCGTTCGACAGATATTGGCTTCCCTGTGATGACTGCATCACTTTGAAGCGACAATAGCTTCTTGGATGTCATTCCCCAATCGCCATACTCATCAGCTTGCGAAGCTATCAAGTCGTTGGCTTCCTTCAATTTATCTGCATGATTCCAAGCTATAGCTGAATCTGTCAAACCTTTGAATATGGCTATCAGGAATTTTCGGAGACGTTGCTTATATTGGTCATAATAGCCTTGAAGTACTTTACGAGACTTCCACTCCGGTATATTGCGACACACCTCATAAGCTTGGGCATAAGCAGCATCTGGTCGATGATTCTCTACGCAACGTGCCGCACACTTCACTGCCATTCGCTCCAAAGAACGAAGTTGGAAGAGGAAGTCGTCTGCATCTTCGGGAGTCCAAGTAATGGCTTTATCTACGTACGTTCCATACTCTACAGAATAATCTACAGTTAGTCCGAAAGGTATGAAGCCGAGACTTTGGGTTCGTCCAAGTTTCTTGCGATGGCGTTCCTTGCGTTCACGTTCTGCCGCACCTGCTGCCCACTCTTTCTCATGGCGTATGCGTTCTGCTATATCTGCCTCTATCTTTTGAAACTCTGGTGATTGCATTGCCTCTTCTGTAACGAGAGTGGATAGCTTATCTCGCAGATAACGAGCCCAAGCCTCGTTATTTGCTGAGGTAACAAGAGGGTTGGCATCGATGTTACAACCCATCATATAACGGCAACCATCCTTTATATAGTAGAGTTCTAAGCCTATATGCTTCATGTTGTTTTATCGTAAGTGATAAGATTCTTGAAAGCTACTACCTTTCATAATGCTCTAAGAATCGTTTGATCAGTGAAGTAACGATTCTTGGGGATTGTCTTACATGGACAATGCCCATAATGATCACCTTATCAGCATCTACCAAATAATAAATCCGATTAGGAGCAATCAATAAATGGCGAATCACCATTTGCTTGTCCGCTACCAGAGAGGTATATTTCGCATCATATATGCCATGACCAGAATAAGCTGCTAATTCATCCGTCTTCTCCAATATCTTACGAAGTGACTTTCGAGCAGTCATTACGCCGAAGTTTTCTTCAACATAATCAACTACAGTATCCTACTGCTATAATGCTAAATCAGACCAAATTACTTCCATCCTCGATTTTTGGCTATATATGATTCCACTTTTGAATTCGGAATGCAACGACCTGCACGAGCTTCTTTCAAAGAATACTCTGCTGCAGCAATCATCACGTCACGAGGAATGCCATGAATACTTTCTTCATTCACGTCCTCTTCTGACAAAGAGGATTCCAATAGAGTAATGAGGGCATACTTGTCCTCTCTACTCAATTGCTTTACCTCATTCCAATAAGGAACTACTCTATCTTGAACTGCATTACTTGTCATCAACATATTATATACCTCCTATTTTTATTAAACATAAGATGTTGCAAATATATGCTTTTTTCTCGAAATCACTAAGTCTTTCAATGATTTTAACGCAAATATTTGCTCCTCATCGGATGCTGATGAATCGGCACTCGGTGAGGAAGGCGGCGCATGCCATGAAGCCCTCTATCTTGACCACGAAGCGCTTGCCCCTGGCTCCTTTCACCTGTTGGTAATAGCCCTCGATGCCAGCGAAGATGCCGTCCTCGATGCGTACCTTGGCATTGGGACGGAGATTGAGCTTTTCCATATCCTCTGGCTTATAGAACTGGAGCTGCAAGTCGGGATGACTGTAGAGGCGCATGAAGTCCTCCATCTGCTTGTCGGGCACGATGACGGGTACATAACCGCCGCCCATCTGGGGCTTGACCTTGAACTGGAGCAAGGTGTTGTAGTCTTGCTTCAGTTGGCGCATCCTTATCTCCGTGGCTTGCACGAAGAGGAGGTTGCGGACGATGGGACGCTCGGAAATCTTGCGTGTGCGATTCTTCTGACCCACCATGCGCTCATACCGCTCCATGGGCAAGAAGGGTTTTACATCGACCTCTTCGGTCAATGCTTCGACAACTTGCTTCTCCCTGCCATAGGGGGAACTCATCGCATACCATTTTCGGACGTTTGCATCTGCCATTTAGTAGACTATTTTGGGGTACATATTAACAAAAAGGGTGTTCCTTTAGCTCCTTACAGTTAGCTGTAAGTTACTATGGTTCAAGCCTTTACAAGCTTTTAACAATTTTCAATTCTCAGAACCGTCCAATGATTAACCATAGAAGGCGAATCTAAGTTTCTTGCAAAGTTAATCTCTTTTTTCGGAATAAACAAATTTTTTGTTCTATTTTTTTTTTTTAACAAATCGCCTTTCGGGCAATGAACCTGATTGGACTTATAAGGTTAGTAAAAGCAAGGGGAAATGGGACAAAAAAATCGCCTATGCCGTGAGCTGAATCCACTCATCGACATAGGCGATTTTTATATTAAAATTGTATGATTAGGATTGTTATTCTATCGTCCAGTCCTCGATATTCCCCTTGTCAGAATCAAAGTTGATGCCGACTTTCACCACAGGCTTGCCACTCAGGGCGAAACGCTGGCGATAATCATTCAGGTTGATTTGCTGCATCGCCGTCTGCGCATCCTTGTTCATCTTCACCTCTATCAGATAAAGATTGGTGCGAGAGAGCATCACGATGTCAACCCTACCGTTGGGCGTATGCACCTCCACATCCACCAGATAATCGGTGAGCAAGGAGAAGATGATGAAAAGCACCTGCTGGTAATGCCCCTCATAACGAGTATTGTTGCAATAAGGCACGGTACCCAAATAGGTCTTGAGCAATTGCAAGGCTCCCTCCATATCTTGCTTCGCCAGGCACTGTGCGATGCGGCGAGCCATATTGGTGGTGGCAAGGGTGTTTTGGGTAACATAGGATGGAATCAAAGCCTTGGTCAGCCCCACCTTCACCTCCTTGTTAGGCACATCCAACGTATAATAGTTAAACTCCCTGTCATAATCCTTGATGGTGATGTAACCACTCTGATAGAGAAGCGGCATGATGGTAGACATGTTCTCCGTAGGTGCGTCAAACTCGCTCTCGTCCGCCTCCACCCTTGAGATGCCAGAAGGCAGGACTTCATATTTCTTCATCATGTTGATGAGGTAAGTTGGCGTGCCAGAAGCAAACCAATAGGCGCCGAAATTCTTCTTGGAGAAGCAATTAAGCAAGCTGTATGGATTGAACACATCAGGAGAAGCTGGCGAGAAGTGATAGCCATCATAATACTCCTTGAGTTTGGCAATGGCTTCCTCACGAGACAATCCCTGTGCCTCAGCCAACACATCAATATCCTCACTCATCTGCGCAAGCAATTCCTCCTTAGTGATTCCGCATATTCCCGCATACTTATCATACAGCGAAATATTCGTGATGTTGTTCAGTTCGCTGAATATGCTCACCTGCGAGAACTTGGTGATACCGGTGAGGAAGACAAAGCGAAGCATTGGCTCGCTATCCTTTAGCGGACTATAGAAGTTGCGCATGATATTGCGCAAAACATCCAACGATTCCTTTTCATGTACCACATCGAGCATCGGAGCATCATATTCATCGATCAGTACTACTACCTGCTTGCCGGTCTTCTGATAAAGTGTTTTGATAAGATAACTCAATCGTATGTTAGGATCTATGGCATCACACTCTATCCCATATCGCTCCTCATTATCTTTCAAGATGTATAGAAGATACCTCTGCAACTGCTCTTTCTCCATGTGTTTGCCACTCGCCATACTGAAGTGGAGCACAGGGTATTCCGTCCATTCCTGTTCCAACTTTTCGATGGCAAGTCCCTCAAACAATTCTTTCTTACCAGAGAAATAGCTATCAAAAGTTGACACCAACAGCGACTTGCCAAAACGGCGTGGTCGTCCCAAGAAGAAATACTTACCGCTCGTATGTGTCATGCGGTATACGTATTCCGTCTTGTCGATATAGAGAAGATCTCGCTTTCTTATCTCCTCAAATGTCTGGATTCCTATAGGATATAATTTCAATGCCATAACTACTTCGTTTTGATAGATAATACTAAGATAGTGCAAACGAGCGCAATGAAAGTTTGCTTTCTGATTGCCGAGTGCAGCCTATCTTCTGCAAAATTAAAACTTTTTTCCGAATTATCAACCATAAAACAGAATATTTAACGATAAATGTATTTTTGGCAAATAAAAAAGCCTTCTCAATGTCAGGATTCTATCCCCAACAAAGAGAAGGCTATCATTTTCCCCTTTTATTATATAGCAAATGACCAGCTATGTCTTTTTATTTGATCTTCCGGATTTTCTCATCCCATCTTTCAAACAAGCAGAAGAGGACGGGCACGAAAAAGAGTAACGCTATCGTTCCGACAACCATTCCTCCCAACACGCCAGAGCCGATGGACAAGTCGCCCTTGGCTCCTGCTCCCGACGAGAACATCAATGGCAGCATACCGAATATCATCACCGTGGCTGTCATTACTATAGGACGGAAACGAACTTTTGCTGCATGGAGGGCAGCGGCAACCACCGGCATTCCTTGCTTGCGCCTACACTCCGTAGCCACTTCCGTGAGCAGGATGGCTGTCTTCGCCAACATACCTATCAGCATCACCAGTCCCGTCTGCATGTAGATATTGTTCTCGATGCCCAAGAGAGCCGCCAACCCAAAACTGCCCAAGAGTCCGAATGGTATCACGAGGAGGATGGCAAACGGAATGAGCAGACTCTCATAGAGCGAACTCAGGATGATGTAGATGAAGACGACACTCAGCAAGAGCACGATGCCTGTTACATTGCCCTGCGATGATTCCTCTCTCGACATGCCGCTCAACTCATAGCCGAAGCCTGTAGGAAGCGTCTGCTTTGCCACCTCGCTGATGGCTTGGATGGCTTGCCCCGAACTATAGCCTGCGGCAGGAGTACCATTGATGCGGATGCCTGGGAAAAGGTTGAAATGGGTGAGATACTCTGGTCCATTGATTTTCTTCAGCACGACGTATTCGCTCAAAGGAGAGAGATTGCCATCACTGCTCCGTACATACATGTCAGAGAGCGACTTCTCATTGAGTCGATACTGAGCCGAAGCCTGTACCATCACTCGATAAATCTTCGTAAACTTATTCAGATTGGAGGCATAATCGCCACCCACATAATCGGCAAGTGCGGTCAGTACATCCTTTGGCGACACATGGTGCATCATACACTTGGCTGCATCCACCTCCACCTCATACTGTGGATAATTAGTGTTGAAGGTGGAGTGAGCCTTGAATATCTCTGGCCGTTTATTCAGTTCATCCTCAAACTGCTTCGAAACCTTAGCCAACTGCTCGAAGTCCTCACCAGAGCGATTCTGCACATACAGTTCAAAACCGCTGCTCGAACCATAACCACGAATCATTGGCAGCGTACCACAGTTCACCTTAGCCTCAGTGATGCAAGCGGTGCGGCGATAGATTTCATTCACCACGCTGTCGATGTCATCTTGCTTCGCCTTACGTTCGCCCCAAGGCTTCAATCGAACTGAAAGGAATCCAGCCGAGGAAGTTTGGTTCTGCTGCGCATCCCTACCATCCACACGAGTATAAATCTTGATTTGCGGTATCGTGCGAACCACGCTCTCCACCTGGTCCATCACCTTTCCTGTCTCAGCCAAACTATAGCCCGGCTTGCACTGCACATTCACGTCGATGGTTCCCATATCCTCTTGAGGCACAAGTCCGGTCTTGGTGGTGGCGATGGCATAGAGCAAGAGGAGCATCGTCAAAGGCAAAGAGAGGTAAACCCATCGGCGATGGCGCATCAAGCGAATGATACCAGCTTCGTAGCGAGAGGCCAATCTACCCAAGAGACTCGGAGTATTTCGTAAAGCTTCATTTTCTGCATTTCGCTCATGAAGACAAAGTTTTTCCTCTTCTTCTCCTTTCTTCTCGATTTCTCCATTATTCTCAATTTCAGAATACTTTCCACTTTCTTCCTTTTTCTTAGGTCGGAGAATCACCTTGCAGAGCGCAGGACAAAGCGTCAAGGCATTCAAGAGCGAGATGGCTACGGCAGCAGCCATGGTGAGTCCGAACTCCTTGTAGAATACACCCGTGGTTCCGCTGATGAAACTGACAGGGATAAACACTGCCATAAAGACGATGGTGGTGGTCATCAAGGCTGACTTCAAATCCTTCATCGTCTCCACCGTAGCCTCATAGACTTTCATCTTTCCACTTGCCAACTTCGCCTGCACAGCCTCCACCACGATGATAGAATCATCCACCACCGTTCCGATGACGAGCACAAGGGCGAAGAGCGTGAGGAGATTGAGCGTGAAGCCCACCACATACATAAAGATAAAAGTACCGATGAGCGACACGATAATGGCGATGGCAGGAATCACCATCGAGCGCCAATCTCGCAAGAACAAGCCCACCACGATGATAACCAACACGAGGGCAATCACCAAGGTTTCCACTACATTATAAATAGAGGCGTTGAGGAAGTCCATCACGCTCGTCTGGTCCTCCAATACCATACCAGCAGGAAGCGTCTTTCTTATCTCGTCCTCCACCTTATCTATCTGCGTAATGATGTCGGCGGCATTGGAGCCTGCTATCTGGGTGATGCTGGCAGAAGCACCCGGCAGTCCTTCCGTGGTACTCTTCAGGTCGTAATTCACAGTGCCCATCTCCACCGTTGCCACATCCTTCAGCCTCAACACATTGCCGTCTTCCGTAGCCTTCAGCACGATGTTCTCATAGTCAGCCACCTCGCTGTATCTGCCTCGGTATTTCAACACATACTGGTAGGTATTCGATGATTCCGCACCCAAAGAACCTGTAGGTGACTCCAAGTTTTGTGCCTCCAAGGCATTGTCGATGTCGGTAGGCACCAAGCCATAAGCCTTCATCTTGTCTGGGTTGAGCCAGATGCGGAGCGAATAGTCTGCACCGAATACATTCACCTCGCCCACTCCAGGGATGCGAGCCAGCTGTGGTTCCACATTGATCTTGAGGTAATTGGTCAGGAACTGGGAGTCGTATCGCCCATCTGGACTATAGAGGGTGATGAACTTGAGGTTGGAGTTCTGTGTCTTCTTCACCGTGATACCGCCCTTGATGACCTCAGCAGGCAGTTGTCCTTGTGCCGAAGCCACACGGTTTTGCACATTCACCACCGCCATGTTAGGGTCGGAGCCTTGCTTGAAGTTGATGGTGATGGTACAGGTACCGTTGTTGGCAGCCGTGGAACTCATGTACTGCATGTTCTCTACACCATTGATGGAAGCCTCCAATGGCACGACCACACTCTTCATCACCGTCTCGGCACTGGCACCCGTATAGGTAGCCGACACCTTGACGGTAGGCGGAGCGATGTCGGGATATTGGGAGATAGGCAGAGCTATCAGTCCGATAATACCGATGATGACGATACTTACGGCTATCATCACCGAGGTGATGGGCCTATCAATAAAAGTCTTAATACTCATTTTCTCTTTCCTTTATTACTTTTTTGAAGTCGAACTATTACTTTTGAAGTCGAATGTTATTTTTTCGCAGCAAAAGTAATAAAGGAATCTGAAGATAATTTGAATTACCTATGATATGCCATACTTTTAGTTTTTTTATTACTTTTATTTTCGGAAAATCAAATAAAAAGCATACCTTTGCATCGACATTAATCTTGAAAAGGTGTAATATCAGGCTAATATTAATCTTGAAAAGGTGTAATGTTAGACTAATATTAATCTCGAAAAGGTGCAATAACATTTATAAGTTACTGAATATGAGACGAAAAATATATCAAGACCTACTCAATTGGAAAGAAAAGAGCCAAGGTAGGTCAGCATTACTGATAGAAGGAGCCAGACGAATAGGAAAAAGCTATATCGTAAGTCAGTTTGCCAAGAATGAGTACAAGTCGCACATCATCATCGACTTCAACGATATGGATGATGATCTTCTTACCATTTTTGAGCAATACTTATCTCATAGAGACGAGTTTTTCCTCCGTTTGTCCTTATACTATGGTGTAAAGCTGTACGAAAGAAATACTTGTATTGTTTTTGATGAGATACAACTCTATCCCAAGGCTCGTGCTGCTATCAAATATCTTGTGGCAGACGGGCGTTATGACTATATCGAGACAGGCTCTTTGGTTTCCATCCGCCGAAATGTAAAAGACATCGTCATTCCGTCAGAAGAACATGCGATAAATATGTATCCCATGGATTTTGAAGAATTTCTGTGGGCTATGGGAGAAAATATGCTCATGGACTTTATCAGAACCCAATATGAAAAGAAAGAGCCTATGGGAAGTTTGCATCGCAAGGCCTTGGACTATTTTAGACAATATATGATTATAGGTGGTATGCCACAAGCAGTAGAATCCTATGTGGAACATCGTGATTTCGAAGAAGTAGATAGTATCAAACGAGACATCTTACGCCTATATCGAAACGATATTTCCAAATATGCCTATGAAGCAGAAACTAAAGTGACAAGCATTTTCGAAGACATTCCTGCCCAACTCCAAAAGCACGAAAAGAAATTCAAACTGTCTTCGCTCGCAAGTCGTGCTAAAATGAGAGACTATGAAGATGCTTTCTTCTGGCTGGATGATGCACGTGTGGTAAACACATGCTATAACGCCACAGAACCAAGCATCGGTCTAAGACTCAACATGGAGCGCACCACATTAAAATGCTATATGGGTGATACAGGTCTGCTCATTTCCCATGCTTTTGACGAAAATGCGCTCATGGAAGAACAGCTTTATAAAAAGATGATACTTGGCAAACTGGAAGTAAACGAAGGTATGTTGATGGAAAATATCGTGGCACAAATGCTGCGTGCCAATGGACATAAGCTTTTCTTCTTTAGCAGAAGCGACAGAGACAATGCAGAAAATCGGATGGAAATAGACTTCTTGATTAGAAAAAGAAACGTGACTTCCAGACACAACATCTGTCCCATTGAAGTAAAATCTTCCACCCGATTCACCTTCTCTTCGCTCAACAAATTCTGCAAGAAATACGCCGAGCAGCTCACCTCTCCCATTATTCTTTACACGGGGGATGTTACTCAGAAGGAAGGCATCACCTGTCTGCCACTATACATGACACCACTATTATGAGTTTTTATAGTCAGATTCGACAGCTTAACGCAAATTATTTGTCGGATTTCGACATTTTTATTATCTTTGCAACTGATAATCAAACAATTAAGAAGATGCAAGAATATATCAGCAGAAATCTTGCGCAACAAGCCGTGCATCCAACGCCAGAATATGCCACCAGTAGTTTCTGCCTCATTCATAGGCGTATGCTACAGGCTCTAAACTCGGATGGCATGTTGCCAGTCAACCGTTTGAAGAACTTCACGAAATAGGAAGGGGCCTCGAAGCCCAACTGATAGCCCACCTCTTTGATACTCAATGTGGAATGGCGCAAGAGGCGCTTTGCTTCAAGCACAATGCGGTCGTTGATAATCTGCAAGGGAGAGCGATGGGCACTCTGATCCACATACTTCGTCAGAGTGCGAGAAGAAATGTGAAGCAAGTCGGCATACTCCCGAACAGTATGAACCTGACGGAAGTTTTGCTCCAGCAACTGTCTGAATCTGACGAAAGTTTGGTTTGCCACACACGATACATAGAGCTTGGGCACCTCCTTGCGCTCACCGCTTCGCTGCACCCTAATCAGAAATAGGCGCACCAAGTATTGCATGTAATCCTTATGGGCAAAGGCTCCCGTCAACGAGTATTCCCGATTCATCTCATTAATCAAGGTCATCAGTCGCCCCGCCTCTTCATTACTCACATGATAATAAGGTAAGGAGTCGTAGGCATTAAACACATCATACTTCAGGAAAACACTCTCGCTGGTCTCCTCATCCGCCATAAAACTGGCATTGAAGTGGATAATCACTCCCTCATAATCCTTCTTATCATCAAAGGAATGTATCTGCCCAGGAGCGATGAAGAAGATGGTATTGTCGCTGACAGGATAATCCACGAAATCGACATGATGCGTGCCATGTCCTCGACGAAACCAAATGATTTGGTAGAACTCGTGAGCATGAGGTTCCGCACAGCAAGGATTGTCGGCAAAGAAACGAGGCATGAATTGCAGCTCCAGTTCCAATCCCGAATGATGGTTCTCTTCTATCGAATATGTCTTTACTTCTTCTTTTTTCATACTTTTATGCCATGAGAATAACATACTTTATAAGCCATGAGTACAGCTTTCCTATTCCATTAAAATGGTAAATTATGTATTTGCGGTGGTAAAATTACAAATACTTTTTGATGAAACCAAGTTATTTTCGCAAATTTACCATTATTTGTCTTGAATACACTATGATAACAAGAAAGAGTATTCTTAATTTTGCAATCGAAAGAAACGAGCAGTCTCCTTGCACCCGACAAGGATTGCTCATCTTCTCACCACATTATTCATACTAAAAAAAGAAAGAAAAGATGGAAAAAGTAAAAGCTTATCTTCAGATTACGATGAAGATCAAAGAGAGCGACCGTGCAAGTGCCGCCAAGGTTTATTTCGATTATCGTCAGCCATTCCTCGACACTATCGAGGGAGCCATGACAAAGGATTTGCTGGTACGTGACGAGGACGTTCAAGTACTTCACGGTTTCGACAGCAAGGAGCACGCAGCTGCCTATCTCCAGTCAGACATGTTTACCAAAGATGTGGCAGTAGGTCTCTCCCCTTACTTTCAGGCAGACCCAGAGATTCGCATCTTTACCGTAGCAGGCTAATCGAATCCCTTTCCGCAAGTAAAAGACTTTTATTTGCAGCTATCAATATCTGTATGCCTCCTCCTTCGAATGTCCCGACATCCAAAGGAGGAGATTTTCAATCCATTATTATCTATCAACGATGACAGAAATCATCATACAAATAAGCATTGTATTTATCCTCATTGCCGTAGGATTCATTGCCAACAAGACGAAGATACTTGACACCGAGTTCAGCAGCAAGCTATCCAGATTGGTCATCTTGATATCCTGCCCATGCTTGGTGTTATCATCCGTAATGGGGAAGGACATGCCACAAAGAGAGTTGATACTCCCGTTGTTGTTGATTGGCACTATGTCACATACCTTATTGGCATTTATCGGATATTGGTTACCACGCTTGTTCTGCCAAGATACAGAGAAAAGAGGCATCTATGGATTCATGCTATCCTTCAGTAACATAGGGTTCATCGGTTACCCTGTCATCGCATCCATTTTTGGTCACCATGCCCTCTTTTACGCCTCCATCCTGATGCTTCCTTATACAGTTTTTGCCTTTACCATAGGCATTCATTTCATATCAGGCAAAAGCGACAAGCATCATTTTGACTACCATATCTTGCTCTCGCCGATGATGATTGCATCATGGCTTGCCATCATCATGGTATATTCAGGCGCAACCCAAACACCCACCATCATCAGCCATTCCCTACAACTCATAGGCAACATCACCATCCCTGCCGCTCTATTCGTCATTGGAGCCTCACTGGCAGAAGTACCATTCAGCAAGATGTTTACGAAGAAGTCTCTCTATACCATTTCGTTCCTACGCCTATGCTGTCTTCCCATGCTGCTGTATGCCATAGCAGATGCATTGCATTTTGACAAGTCGGTCACCCAAATCAACACGGTATTAATGGGTATGCCTATTTCCACCTATGGCACAATGTTCTGCTACAAGGCACAAAAGGACGACACGCTGATGACGCTGGGCACCTGTCTTTCCACATTACTCTCCATCCTCAGCATTCCCTTGCTTTTGCGTTTGATCATGTAAGAAAGAATAAGAATTTGCCATCAAGCAGGCGACATAGACAAAGAGGATGATAACGCTATCAGGCACGTTACCATCCTCCCCCTCTATGCCTTATCGCAACAGAGAAAGTAATTATCTTTCCTCAAAAAACGCTTTAGCAGAAACGTCAAGAAATAAGGGAATGTATAGAAATGACCATTGAATCCGATATTCTTATAGCAAAGTTTAATGCCATACTTTATGTCCGGATACTTCCCATCTTGTGCAGTCAACTTAGTAAGCGACCTGGTGGCATTATCAGTAGCCTTTACCTCAACAGGAATCAAAGAAGATGTGTCTCGCACGAAAAAGTCCATCTCCAAAGTCGATTTCTCATTGCGGTAAAAATAGAGAGAATAACCTTGCTTCACAAGCATATCACCCACAACATTCTCATAAACAGCACCCTTGTATGTGCCATAATTTTTATTGATGCGCATATCCTCCTGTGACTCCTCGTCCAAAGAAGCCACCAACAGCCCTGTATCCTTATAATACAGTTTATAAGACTTTGGCTCATAGTTTCCTTTTAATGGCAATGATACCTGAGACAAGCAATAGCAAACATTTACGATACCAGCATCACGAAGCCATTCCACCGTACCCACATATTCACGATTTCTCGCGCCATGGGCAATCTTGCTAATCTGAAACTTCTTGTTATCCTGTCCTAAGAACACAGAAATATGGTCATAAACATTCTTGATTTTTCCTTTGTCCAAACCTTGAGCATATTTGGTAATATCCTCTTCGTAATCGAGCAACAGTTGGCGTTGCATCATCAGCGTACCGCTAAAATTACCACTTTTCACGAAACGATTCACCACAGCAGGCATCCCGCCAATAATCATATACTCACGAAAAGCCCCATCAAGCGTTTCCATCTCCAAAGCAGAAAGAGGCGTCACCTCACACATTTTCTGATACAATCCATCCACAAATCGGTCATCATACCCCTTTGCCCAAAGGAACTCCTCAAAGTCCATGGAGTGCATTTCATAATCTTCCTTATACCCTACACTATTTGACTCGATTTCACGATAGTTAATACCCATCAGCGAACCAGAGCATATCACATCATAGCGTCCATCCATACAGAAAGCTTTCAAACAGGTAGCACAAGCTGGACATGCTTGCATTTCATCAAAGAATATCAACGTATTATGAGGTTCAAAAGTCAAGGCCGGATTAATCAGAGTGATATTTCTAATGATGTCATTCACCTCGTACCCCTCCTCGAAAATAGGCTTATATTTTTGCTGTAATACAAAATTGATGGCAATCACATTTTTGTAATTACCAGAAGCAAATTGCATGATGGAAGCCGTCTTGCCTACTTGCCTTGCACCCTTCACGATAAGGGGCAACCTACCCTCTTGCCTTTTCCAGTCTGCCAAATATTGGTCTATCTTTCTACGCAACAATGTCATATTCAATGTTTTTAATGCTATATAAGTGCTGCAAAGATACAACTATTTCACAAAATTCTGTACTTTTCAATAAGAAAAATCACAAAATTCCATATTTTTTATGGTGTTTTCTCACAAAATTCCGCACTTTTCAATAAGAAAAATCACAAAATTCCGACTTCCAGACTTATATTTATATCACGAAAAACTTGGGATCCGAGAGAAAAGGTCGGTCTCTTTTCTCATGAATACAAGGGAGTCATTCTTCTTCCTCAGAGGCAAATTCATTGTCAGCATAGCCACATCTGTAACAGTTAGCTCAATAAGATACCTATCAAAGACAGACCTACTATAATATAATGGTCTATGGTCTTAGAAGAATGTTAAACTTTTAACCTGAATATTTCATACTTTTCGAAACATCCTCACAAAATGAAATATGCAGGTTAATAGAGTGAGATGATGATACTTGGCAAAGCTAACAGCAACAAACTATCCTCGCCGTTTGAAACCACAAACAGCGAGGATTGCTATACATAAAATTCTCTATTTCCGCAACAATTCCTTGGCAGAAACTTCCAACACATGCCCATTTCCGTCGCTAATAACTATAGGACGATTGTGTAAAGCCTCTTCAACCAACATATTATGTTGTGCCTCAGCTAACCCACCTTCAACTTTATTCAAAAAGTCTTCTATATCACGTTCACTCATAACTCTTAATTGTATTATACTTTAGTTTATCTTTTATTTTTGTCGGAATGCTTTTTCCGCCAAAAGCAACACGTTCGCCCTTATTGGAGCTATTATCAAACAATATCCAAATATCTACCTCATTCACAAACAACTGAAAGAGATTCTTAATACCAGCATGATACCTTCTTTCAATAACATCCTCAGGAATATTATGTCCTCCTTGCGACACTCGTTTAGCAACGCGCCGCTTGGCCAATTCCACACTATCCAACCAAAAGAACAGCACATGCACCATATAGCCTTCCTTTTGCGCCCTCCGCACCAAATTGATATACGACTTAGTTGCCAACGTGGTCTCTATCGAGAAAGACTCGCCTGCTTTCAATAGTTCATCTATTCTTTTAAGCATTAGTCTTCCTGCCTCTATCGCCACACCTTCTGGATTAAATGGAGAGAGTCCCTTGGCTATTTCATCAGCATTGACAAATTCCTTCACAAGCAAAGACTTGGGAAGAATCGTCTTGGAGGCTGTCGTCTTACCAGCTCCATTGCAACCTGCTATGATATATAAATGTTTCACCATATTCGACTGCAAAAATAAACTATTTTATCGAAACAGCCAAACTTTTATTTCAAAATCTTTCCTTTCTTTTGCTTTAAGCTGATATATAAGTAAACAAAGTATAGGTCATTTCTTCTAAATTTGGAGAGTATAAGTCAATTTGTCATGTCAAGGTTATAGACATTTGTCTCATACTTTTTTCCATCCTCAGCAGTTATCCATTTTTTTGGACAACTGAATACCTATTCAGCTCCCCACTCTCCAAAATCTCATTGATATGATAGCTGACTGTACGCACATCCACTTGGAATATTTCAGCTATTCTCTTCTGTGTTGTCCATACTGTATCACCATCAAAAATTAATTCCACACGCAATTTTCCTTCTGGATTAGAGAAGAACACAATATCCGTATTTACATAGGTATCAGGCAATTGCGAATTTATCTGTTTCCCAGAGAAATATTCTAAGGCTGGCAATGCATTCTCTTTTTTCGAACTCAAAGACATGGAAATGAGAAGACAAGCGTAGCGAGAGAGACGATAAGACTTCTGCCTTCTCATAGCCCCACTACCTATAGCAACCATTTCGGTGGCTTCAACGAAATGGTCAGCAATATTCTTTCCATTCTGTGTACACAATTCCTTTGCTTTATCTATGACTTTACTAAAGTTACGATAATCTGCATATTTTGTTGAGAACCACAATGTCGCTTTTCTACCTCACGCCTCACAAAGCATGGGATAACTTTCTGATAATCATAAAGAAATATGCTATTTTGGTCATACGACTACTTCCCTTATAGACGTACGACCATTTCCTCTCTAATCGTACAACTACGTAGTTCTAAGATTGCGCACGCATGTGTGCGCAATTCAGAAAACAAGCTCGAATATGCTTGTGAATTCATGCAAACTGAAGAAATACCACATTTATGCGATTGCTTATTTCTGAGAAATGGAGTATCTTTGTCGGCACAAATAGAATATCATCAATAAAAGAATAGCATGACAATGGAAAAGACTATGGAGATACAAGACAAGAAGCAAGGCAAGAATAAGCAGACCAAGCAGTTGGCTCTGTGGATTGGCGCACTGATAATAGGTGCCATATTGGGGGCATTGGGCATCGAGGTGCTGAATGGAATGATGAACTTCGTGGCAACAGTCTATACCCGATTGTTCCAACTTTTGGCGGTACCAACCATCGCCTTGGCAGTAATAACCACCTTGTCTTCACTGGGCAACCAGGCTGACACGGGCAAGATATTCCGCCACGCCATCGTCTATACCCTGCTCACTACGATAGCCGCAGCTGCCGTAGGACTGGTGCTCTACAACATCGTGGCTCCTGGCAATCTGCCTACCGACATGGTACAGAGTGGCACTTCCGAGCTGCCTCAAAACTTGGAGCAAACTTCCTATTATGACCATATCTTGGGTGTCATCCCCAATAATATCATCAAACCATTTGCCGAGGGTAACGTGCTATCCATCTTGCTCTTGGCTGCCGCAGCTGGCATCGCCTTGGCCAAGATGCCTCAGAGCGACAAGAAAGATGTCATCGTGAAGGGGCTGTTGGGATTGCAAGACTTGCTTTTCATGCTGATTAGAGGTTTGATATGGGCATTGCCTTTAGGCATCGTAGCCTTCGCCGCCCAACTCTCTGCCCAATTCTCCGCAGGAATCGTGATGGACTCATTGGGCAAATACGTAGCCATCATCTTGGGTGGCAATGTCATCCAGTTCTTCATAGTCTTGCCTCTGTTTCTATTGGCAAGGGGCATCAACCCTGTGCGTACACTGAGCAAGATGATGCCAGCGGTATTGATGGCACTCTTCACGAAGAGTTCCGCAGCCACTCTGCCTGTCACCATGAATACGGCGGAAACGAGGATGGGCGTATCCAACAAGGTTTCTCGATTCGTATTGCCTATCTGCACCACCATCAACATGAATGGATGTGCAGCATTCATCCTCGTCACCTCCCTATTCTTGATGCAGAACGGCGGCATTCAGCTGTCATTACCTACCATGATACTTTGGCTTTTCATCTCCGTTCTGTCAGCAGTGGGCAATGCCGGTGTCCCTATGGGTTGCTATTTCCTGACCCTCTCCCTGATGTCGGGCATGAACGCCCCTATCGGCATCATGGGCATCATCCTGCCTATCTATACCATCATCGACATGGTGGAGACGGCAGAAAATGTATGGTCAGACAGTTGCGTATGCGCCATGGTGGACAAGGACATGCAGAAGCATGCTTAGAATACCATCAACTTCATCGTGCTCACCTTGCCACTCTTCTTCAACTGAGCTACATAGCAGCCTGAGCGAAAAGAGCAAGAGGTTGAGGCATGAGAAGTTTCGAGAATCTTCTGACCATTGGCATTGAAGATGGTTAGCGTATCGAAAGCACCTAATACGCTGACTCCAGTGGAAGTGATTTCCACCTTGGCATCCATCGCATTTTGGGTTGCAGAAGCTATGCCAGAAGTGATGTTCTTGTAATCAATATCATTGAGCCATTTCTCTGTCAGACTATGACAATTGGATACTTGCGAAGAGCGAATCCAGAGATTAGGAGTCAAAAAATCGCCATTAGGAATCAATCGCTTGGCATCCTCCACCACACTGCTGATGCCACTGCTGGCACTCGACACTATCAAACCGATTTTCTTGCCCGCCATCTGCTTGCCATACTGGAAGAGGAAAGTTTGCATAGGGGCAGCCATCTGGCTCCACCACAGAGGAGCGGCAACGATTACCATATCATACTCGCTCATCTTTACATCCACAGGATCGATGGCTGGATAAGAAGAGGCATCATCAGGATGATTGCGAATGGCAGAAATCAAGGCGCTGCCGATGGCATAATTGTTAGCCTCATACTTGAGTCCCTTCTCGGCTGGTTCCACACGGATTACATCGGCATCTATTTGCGTACGGAGGGCGGTCACGATGCGATGCACATTGTTGGTATAACTGTAATACACTACCAGTGTTTTGGCACTGGCTGCCATGACAGACATCCAGACTGCCAAAGCAAGAAATAAACGTTTTCCCATCATTGAAATTCTTTGGATATTTTACACATTTATGATATTATTCATGGACTTATTCCATGTAATTGTTTAACTTGTTGGCTGGGTTCAAAGGCTTCTGGTCGCAGAGTTGCAACGACTTCACCATGTGCAGCGTGCCTTGCTTATACTTTTGGAAATGAGCTGAGGCGATGCGCTGCTTGTAAGCCTCCTGGCTGGCGTATGTCTCCAAAATGGTGATGAGGCAAGGATTCTCCTTGTCGCTCACGGCATACATGGTCAATACACCAGGCTCCGTGCGCAGAGATACCTCCCCCACCTCAGTGGCAAACTTCATATACTCATCGAGATACTGAGGCTCCACCTCTATCTTAGACAGGCGCACGATGCCATCAGCTTGCATCGCCTGCTTGGCACACATCCCTGGAGCCTCATCCAAATCTTTCTTTCCCATAATCTTGCCTTTAGAAATGTTATTTTGTACTTTAGCTGTTTCTTTCTGGCTCTTCATCGCCTTCTTCTGTGCGAGGGATGGGATGCTGCACAAGAGCATCGCCACCAAGAGCACTATGCTTGTTAATCTTTTGTTCATAACTTTACCTTATTATTATATGATCCATGCCATTTGACATGCGAACACCATTTATCATTGCTTATCATTATTCGTACATCCGAATCAGGTCTTGAATGATTTGAATTTCATTCTCCTCCAATTCCAAATCCGAGAGGTGGGCTACCAGATAGCTCGCCGTAATACGATGGCGAGCGGAAATGTATTGCACCACCTCATCTTGAAGTATCTTATCAGAAATATTATTGCAATCTATCATATTCGTTCTAATTTATGGTGCAAAATTACAATCTATATAGAAATAACACTGAAACATAATAAGGACAAACATAACTATTTTACGGATTTTGGCTTTCGGGAGATGATTTTAGGGTTTAAAATGATGGCTTTCAGAAGATTTTGTTTAATTTTGCAGCAGATAAAGCAAGATATATGCAGATGGTTCTGCATTCAAACAATGCATTTACACAACTAAAAGAAGACAGCTATGAGCAAGATATTGAAAGTAAAGAAGGTGAGCGATTACATCGAGAATCTCGGCGGCAAGGTGGAGCATCCTCTTGTCGGCGTGGTAGATTATGCGGCTTTATCCCCTATCCCTCATAGCCTCAACAACTATGGAGTATATGGAATTTTCATGCACGAACACCTTTCTGTGGATTTGACATACGGCTGCGGAAAATATGATTATAAGAACGGCGGTACCATCATCTGCGTGGCTCCAGGGCAGATAGGAGGCAAGGAAGACAATGGCGAACGCATTGACTTGGATGGCTATGCGCTGCTCTTCCATCCCGACTTGCTGCATGGAACAGGTTTGGAGAAAACCATCGCCAACTATTCATTCTTTGATTATAGCATCAACGAAGCCTTGCATACCACTCCCGAAGAAAACGCTATCCTCGTGGAGTTGATGCAACACATACAACAAGAACTACAGGGAAAACGAGATGAGCAGCAGGATGCCATCATCGTAAATTACATCAGTTTGCTACTGAATTATTGCAAGCGATTCTACGACCGCCAATTTATGACAAGAAAGTTGGAGAATGTGGATGTCTTGCAGCGTTTTCGCAAGGTATTGGAAGATTATTACAAGGAAGAAAAGCAGTTTAAGAATGGTTTGCCAAGCGTCAGTTATTGCGCCGACAAACTCTGTATGTCGCCAGGCTATTTGGGCGACTTGATGAGAAAGCACACGGGTGGGTCCGCTATCACTTACATCCACGACTTCATCATCCAGAAAGCAAAGAATGCCCTTGCCGCAGGCAACACCATCTCTAATGCCGCCTACGACTTGGGCTTCGACTATCCCAGCCATCTGAGCCGCCTCTTCAAGAAGAAAGAAGGCATCTCACCTTCGGAATATCAGAACCGAATGAAGTAAAGACTCTATCTCTTTCGCTTGGCAATATGCCAAATAGTGCAAACAGTGAAGATGATGGTTGATACGACATGAGATACCAGCCAAGCGTGCCAAGCTACTTGCTCCTCGCCATGTCCAGCAACATGGAGCTTAATGCCCGTTACGATTATTGCAAACAAGAGCAAAGGCAAAAGACTCTCCACTGTGATTTTGCTTTTCATTCTTTGCCAAAAGTTTGGTACTTTAAAGTCTGCATTAGGAACAAAGAAGACTCCCTGCGGACAAGTCTTGATGCACTTCTTGCAACCTATGCAAGCATCGGCATCTTGAAATGCAGCATGCTTGTGCCACAAGACTTCTATCTTGCCGATTACTTTCTTAGGGCACTGCTCCACACACTCCCAACAAGCCACACAATGGCTTGGATTCATCGCTACATACTTAGTCAAAAATTTCTTCATATCTATCTCTTGTTTTTGGATGCAAAGTTACGAATTTCAAGCAAATAAAGAAATAGACAGAACGAGGTAAGATTTGGACTAATCAAGGTTTTTCTGTCGAAAGTCTGTGGGACTAATACCTGTAGCTTGTGAAAAGAGGCGAGAGAAGTAAGCCTCATCATCAAATCCAAGACTATCAGCAATCTGCTTAACAGAGAGAGTTGTATTGCAAAGCAAGCGTTTGGCTTGCAATACCACCTCACCTTTAATATATAAGGCGGTACTCATCCCCGTCACCTTCTTCACCACCTCATTCAGATACACCGTGGAGATATTCAAGAGCGAGGCATAATAAGAGGGTTGACGATGATGCAAAAGATGCTCCGAAAGCATCTTTCGAAACGCCAAGACAAGTTCTACATGTCTTGGACTCAAAGTCGTTCGTTGAGCATTCATCTCTTGTGCAGCCTCAGCTATCACGGCAATGAATGCCTCTGTCAAATGAGGCACAACCGCATCAGTTTTATGCCCTTTTCCATCCTTCAAGCGACGCTCCAACAAAATGGCAATCTGCCTCAACTCTTCCTTTCGCTTCTCATCAATCGCAAAGGAAGATGCTGACAAAGAGAAATTATCGAAGGCGCATTTCTCTTCATTTCCCACAAATTTACTATCCGCCATCATCAACCATCCCTCCGCATTCTGAGAACTAACAAAGCGATGCACTTGTCCTGGTTGCACCAGAAACACAACACCCTCCTTCAAGTGCAACTCCTTGAAGTCGATGATGCCGCAAGCCGTGCCCTTTGTCAAGAGACCCAAAATATAATAGTCATCTTGATGAGCATAGCTGACAGGAGTATGGTTGATACCCTGAGAGGAGAAATGGTGCAAAGCCACTCCATATTCCGAATACTGCGAAGCCTTGTGCTGAGGAATTTTATTCATTATTTTCTTTATCCTATCTTCCAATCAGCAACTGTTCCTGTCTCAGAAGAAATATTCACACCTATTTTATATATCGTCTTGCCAGAGGACAAGAACTCATTGGCATAGCCCATATCCTCTATCTGCTGCAAGGCGGTCTTCGCCGAGCCATCGAGTTTGAATTCAAAGATATAGACATAATTGGGTGTCTCCACGCAACAATCAAGGCGACCATAACTCTGCTCTTTCTCTATATAGGTGATATAACAACTGGCGATGCGGAAGATAAGATAGAGCGTATAGGTAAAGTAACGCTCCTTCTCTGTCTCATTCTCCTTACGTCGAGCCGTATAAGGAATACTTGCCAAGAATGAAGTGAAGAGTGTTTTGAATTTCTCCAACTCTCCACGCTTCAAGGCGATGACCGCACTGCGCACCCATGAGCCAGCATCCTCTCTGGTTGAGAGGTAACTGTTGGCAGTCATCGTAACAAAACCCTTCTTTACCTCATCATTTGGAAAATCAAGCAAGTAGGTTCGCATCTCACGGTCATAATCCTTGATAGTGAGATAGCCACTCTGATAGATCATTGGCAAAGGCATCTCCCTGTCAGCACGATAATCCACAAACTCACTCTCATCATAATACTTTCCTGTAAGATCGTTGAGATTTTCATGGTTGTCTTGCAAGAGTCGAACCAAGTAAGTTGGCGTACCCGTCTTGAACCAATAATCTCGGATATCCATATTGTAGAACGTATTGAGGATGCTGAAAGGATTATAAACACCCATCATCTTCGGACCAAAATGATAGCCATCAAACTGACGTCTGAGCACATCACGCATTACCTCATAAGAATAACCATAGTTATCTGCAAGCTCTTGTATGACAGTATGAAAATAGCTCTCCAATTCCTCATCCGTAATACCACAAAGAGACTCGAAGCGAGAAGACATACTGATGTCATTTGGCTGGTTGAAGCCACTGAACACACTGATTTGCGAGAACTTTGTGACACCAGTAAGCAGCACAAACTGCAAGTCTGCATCTGCAAGTTTGAAAGTAGAATAAAATCCCTTGAGTATGTTGCGATGATTATCCTCTAATGTAATATCTACATTATTGACACGGATGGTCTCAGGCAATCCCATCACATCGAGCAATGGCTTGTCGTATTCATCTATCAAGACCACGCAACGGAGACCTGTCTGTTGATGAGCAGTCTTCAAAACATAAGCAAATCGGTCGCCTAAGGAGTTATGATATGGATCTCGACCATACACAGCTTCCTGTTCTTCCACAAAACCTGTAAGGGTATCCTCCAAAGCTCCTTGATCATTAAAATTCTTACCATTGAAGTCTATATGAAACACAGGATAGGTTTTCCAGTCTTTCTCCAAGGCATCTATCTTCAAGCCCTTGAAGAGTTCCTTCTTTCCCAGGAAATAGTTCTCCAAGGTAGAGACAAGCAAGCTCTTTCCGAATCGACGAGGGCGACTCAGAAAATAAATACTACCTCGTGTAAGTTGATAAATCAAATCTGTCTTATCAACATACACATAACCATCCTTGATAATTCGTTCAAACGACTGTATTCCTATAGGATATTTCATACCTAAATAGCTTTAATGACATTACTTGACTGCATAGAAAATGCAAACGAGCGCATTGAAAGCTTGCTTTCAAATAGCCGAGCGCAGCTTTTCTTCTGCAAAGTTATGAAAAGAAAATGAGAACACCAAATATTTAACATGAAATATAAAGAACTCTTATGCCTTCAGTCTATATTTGCGGAGATTATCGCCCCTATTCTCCGCACATTTTGCGGAGAATAAGGCAAATAATCTCCGCAAAACTTGCTTAATACAAAGAAAAAATGTATCTTTGCACCCAAAAGCCCCCCTTAATGGATAAGAGCGTTATGACAAAATACATTTGGCAACAGAAAGAATGGCCTCACATGATATGGATGAATGAGAGCCTCAGCAGCATCTTGGCAGAAGTAAACCTGCTCAGAGGGAAACTGCTGGGCAGGGTTACCATGTTTGGCTTCAAGGAACAGAACCTTTCAATGTTGGAGTCCTTGACACAAGAAATCGTTCATTCTGCCAAGATTGAGGGAGAAGACCTGAATCGTGACAGCGTTCGCTCTTCTGTGGCGATGCAATTAGGTTTGCCGTATGAAGGTCTCCCTACCCCCGATCATTACACGGAGGGTGTGGTACAAGTCATGATGGATGCCGTACAGCATTATGATGCCCCAGTCGATGCCGAACGTCTGTTCTCTTGGCATGGAGCCTTGTTTCCTACAGGCAGGAGCGGACTTTACAAAATAACAGTTGCCAATTGGCGACAAGGAGAGGAAGCGATGCAAGTAGTCTCTGGACCTTTGGGGCGTCAAAAAGTACACTATGAAGCACCAGATAGCCAAGACGTGCCCCAGATGATGGAAGATTTATTGCTTTGGATAGACGAAGAGAAAAATATAGACCCATTGGTAAAAGCGGCTGTAACGCACCTTTGGTTTGTGACCATCCACCCTTTCGATGATGGCAACGGCAGATTATGCCGCACATTGACAGAGCTATTACTCTCACGCGCAGACAACACCTCCCAACGCTATTACAGCCTCTCTTCTGAAATTTTGAATCATCGCAAGGCTTACTATGACCATTTGGAGCAAGCCCAAAAGGGCAACCTCGACATTACACCTTGGGTAACATGGTTTCTCGAAACCTTGAAATCTGCCATAGAGACGGCATTGGCAAAGACGGAGAATGTAGTTCGCAAAACTCAGTTTTGGGAGAAGCATCGCACCATCACTTTCAATGACCGTCAACGCAAGGTGCTCAATATGCTTTTGGATGGTTTCGAGGGAAAACTAAACTCATCCAAATGGTACAAGATCAACCATTGCTCGCAAGATACCGCCAATCGAGACATCAAGGACTTAATAGAAAAGGGAATACTACGCTCAACAGGTGAAGGTGGAAGAAGTACTAACTATGAGATGGTAGAGGAATAAAAGGATATTATGGATTACTCCTTCCACACTCTCCTCTTCAACCACAATGCCAATATTGGGTCACTCATTTCCAAATGCTTGGAGGCTGTAGTCATAATCAAGTGCTGCAAAGACAATAAAAATCCATTTTAAACAAGTTGTTTAAAACAAAGTTGTTTAAAATGGAGAAAACATGGATTTTTATAGGATGATTCACCTCTTATTACTTATTATCTTACCATTTTTACCTATTTCTCGCAATAGATTCCCATTTCTCCTCCATATCTCACAAAAAAGCAGTAACTTTGCAATCCGAAAAGAGAAATTAGGATAATAGCGATTCTTGGGCATCAATATCGCGCAATATAAAATAGGTATGAAAAATGAGATAGATATGCTTCATGGACCCTTGTTCATGAAGATCATTATGTTTACGCTGCCTTTGGCGGCAAGTAGTATTCTACAACAGTTGTTTAACTCTGTGGATGTCGCTGTGGTGGGTAGGTTTGCCAGCAGCCAGGCTTTGGCGGCAGTGGGCAGCAACGCCCCTGTCATCAGCTTGCTCATCAACCTCTTCATGGGCGTGTCGATGGGAGCAAACGTCATCATCTCCAACCATATCGGGCAGAACGACCGACGAAGCATCCGAGATGCCATCAGCACCGTGGGACTGGTATCTGTCATCAGTGGTCTGGTGATGATGGTAGTGGGCATACTCGTAGCTCGCCCTATCCTCACGATGATGGACACGCCTGCCGATGTGCTCGACATGGCAATAACCTATCTCCGCATCTACTTCCTCGGCATCCCATTCTTCATGATATTCGACTTTGGTTCCGCCATCTTGCGAAGCATGGGCGATACCCGAAGACCTCTCTATATCCTGGTGGCGGCAGGCATCGTCAACACCATTCTCAACCTCGTGTTTGTCATCATCTTCCACCTGGGAGTGGCTGGTGTGGCTATCGCTACCTCCATCGCCAATGCCGTAAGTGCCGCCCTCATCATCTATATCCTCTTGCATGAGAAGGAGCCTTACCGCTTGCGCCCTAAGAAACTCTATATCGAATGGAAGGAACTGAAACGCATGCTCCAGATAGGTGTTCCAGCGGGATTGCAAGGCATGGTGTTCTCCATCTCTAATGTATTGCTACAAGCCAGCATCAATAGTTATGGCTCCGATGCCATCGCAGGTTCGGCAGCAGCTCTCAACTTTGAGTATTATTGCTATTTCATCATCGGAGCCTTCAATGGAGCCGCCATCAGTTTTACGGGACAAAACTATGGTGCCGGTCTCAACCATCGAGTGAAGCGCATCTTTGCCATCTGCCTGTTGATGGGATTCGTAGGTTGCGCCGCCCTCAATTGGTTCTTCATTTGGCAAGAAGACTTCTTCCTGAGTCTCTTTACCGATAGCCCTGCGGTGATAGCATTGGGAAAAACAAGAATGCACATTGCCCTCGCCTGGCAGTCGATAGCCGCATTTTATGAGATTTCCGGTTCGGTATTGCGAGGCATGGGCAAGTCGATGGAGCCTACGCTCATCACCGTGTTTGGTACCTGCCTGTTACGTATTGCATGGATTTTTATCATTATGCCAGGGTGGAGAGGCTTCGACCATCTCCTCGCCGTCTACCCCGTATCTTGGGGTATCACTGCTGTAATGATGTTAGGGTTGTATTTCTGGAGGACCAAGAAACTACTGGCTATAAATGTGAGATTAACATAAATGGCGAGACAAACAGACATGACGAGAAATGCGAGATAAACATAAAATGTGTATAAAAGTTGGCTGAATAGGCGAGAAATTGTGCAGAAAAGTGTACCTTTGCACCAAGAAATAGATAATGGCAACAGAATATTTATGTAACTAAAGAATATAGAGAAGCAATGAATGAAATCATTTTCTTGGTCGGCTTCATCGTTTTCATAGCCGCCATCTTGGTATTAGACATGTTGGTCATCGACCGCAAGGCGCATGTGGTTTCCATCAAGGAAGCGGGCACTTGGACAGGCGTGTGGATAGGACTTGCCCTACTCTTCTCCATCTTCCTGTGGTTTCATGGGGATATGGTGCATGGCATTGATAATATGCAAGACCTGCAAGCTGTAGCATCACGCTACGCCGCCCACCTCAAGCTCAATCCCAACGACTTCGAGGCGAGCCTGCAACAATATCGCCACTACATGACCATCTCTTACATCTCTGGTTATCTGATAGAAAAAACCCTCTCGGTGGATAACCTCTTCGTGATGATGATGATTTTTACTTCCTTCGGCGTGGGCAAGAACGAATACCAGCATGTGCTCAACTGGGGCATCTTAGGTGCCATCGTACTCCGCTTTATCTTCATCTTCCTCGGTGCTGCCATCATCAGCCGTTTCGACTGGATACTGCTCATATTCGGTGTGATGTTAGTATATAGCGGCATCAAAATGTACGTGAACCGCAACAAGAAGGAGGAAATCAATGTGGAAAAACATCCGCTCGTCAGATTTCTCTCTAAGACAGGAAGAATGCATCCACAGTTTGAGGGCGACCATTTCTTCCTAAAGAAGAATGGCAAGTGGCTGCTCACCCCGCTCTTCGTCACGGTGTTGGTCATCGAGTTCAGCGACTTGATTTTTGCTTTTGACAGCATTCCTGCCGTCTTCTCGGTATCGCTCGACCCATACGTGGTGTTCTTCTCCAATATCTTCGCCATCTTGGGTTTGAGAGCCATGTTCTTCCTGCTTGCCGCCATCGCCGACAAGTTCCGCCATCTGAAGACGGGCGTCTGCGTGCTCTTGGTATTCATCGGAGCAAAGATGCTTATCCATGAGTACTTCGAGATAGATGCCATCGCATCACTCATCTTCATCATCGCCGTGCTTCTCGTAAGCATTGGAGCATCGCTGATGATTCCGCAGAAGAAACAAGCGGAATAAATGGCTCATACTTTGATGGTCCATCCTATTTGCGCTTATCCCCAAACCTCCTTGGAGATTTCTCTAATCAAATCAATCTTAGCCCACTGCTCTTCCTCGGTCAGCTTGTTACCAATTTCACAAGAAGCAAAACCACACTGAGGACTGAGGCTCAGACGCTCCAAAGGCACATACTTGGCTGCTTCATGGATGCGAGCGATGACCGTAGCCTTATCTTCCAACACAGGCGACTTTGAGGTTATCAAGCCGAGTACTACCTTCTTGTTATCAGATACATACTTTAATGGCTCGAAGCTGCCCGAACGCTCATCATCAAACTCCAAATAGAAGGTATCCACATTCTCATGAGCAAAGAGATAAGGAGCCACAGGGTCGTATGCACCCTTGGCAGCATAGCAAGAATGATAATTGCCACGGCAAACGTGAGTATTGATGGTAAGTCCCTCAGGCTTGCCTTCGATGGCGAGATTGTTCACCTTCAGATATTGCAAAGCCTCATGCTCCAGGGTAAAGCCGCTGCCAAGCATTGACTTCCAGTAATCATCATCCACTATCATACCCCAAGTACAGTCATCGAGCTGCACTGTGCGGCAACCAGCGGCATAAATCTCCTGGAAGAAAGTGCGATAAGCCTTGGCGATGTCCTCTATCAGTTCCTCCGTGTTAGGATAGAAGGCACGAGTATTCTTGGTATTGTTGCCACGGAACAACTCTGAAAGGAACTGAGCTGGAGCTGGAATCGTCTGCTTAGCCTCAACGCCATCCTCCTCAAACTGCTTTACGAAGAGGAAGTCCTTGATGAAAGGATGATTCTCACCCGAAATCTTACCCGTCAACTTCAAAGAACCCTTGGTAGTTTCCTCGCCATGAAATTGATAGCCATGCTCCAACTCAATGTGCTCCACGCCATTGAATCCCCACATGAAGTCGAGGTGCCAGTAGCTGCGGCGGAACTCGCCATCCGTGATGTAAGGCAAACCATGCTCCTTCTGCTTCTTGATGACATCCGTAATCAATCGATCCTCGATAGCTCGCAAGTCAGTGGCAGAAATCTGTCCCTCAGCGAATTTCACTCTTGCTTCCTTCAACTCGGCAGGGCGCAAGTAGCTGCCCACAGCCTCAATATGCTTGTTATTTGTATTGCTCATAATCTTTCTCTTTTTTTAAAATTCTACGTTATATATGAAATTATACTTACAAGCTCAGCGCATTGCCAAGACTTGCGGCATCCGGATTTGCGAGTGCAAAGGTACAAAGAAGAAAAATATCCGCCAAAATTTCTTCGAAATTCAGAAAAATATGCTATCTTTGCAGCAGAATTGCGATTTTCATAGAATAATATTCCATGAAAATTCGCTTTTGCAAAATATCAAAAAGAGTATTTGGGAAAGAAAGTATGCGTCTTAACTCCCTTTGACTTCTTAAACTTCTTAACTCCCTTAGACTTCTTAACTCCTCAAGACAATGGCAACACAAGAAACTCTCGACGAGATAGACATCAAGATACTGCGCCTATTGCAGCAGAACTCCAACCTGACGGTAAAGGAACTTGCCGCCCGAGTACACTTATCCCCCACACCTACCTTTGAGCGACAAAAGCGATTGGAGCGTGAGGGATACATCACAAGATATTCTGCCGTAGTAGACCATCATAAGTTAGGACACAACGTCATCGTGCTTTGCAACATCCGCCTGAAGCAGCACACCCACGACCTCATCCAGCAATTCATGGACACCGTGCAGCAGATAGACCAGATAACGGAATGCTACAACACCACTGGCGATTACGACTTCCAGATCAAGGTGTATGCCCACGACATGAAGGATTATCAAGACTTCATGCTCAACACCCTTGGCAACATCGACTGCATCGGAAGCCTGCACAGTATCATCGTCATCGGCGAAATCAAGGACTCGCATTGCATACCGGTGAATAAGCATATTGCGAAATAATAACACAAGAGATGCTATCAAACATAAAAAACGAAGAAATATAAGATAATCCTTGCGTTTATCTAAGAAAAATTGTATCTTTGCCTGCCGAAAAGTTCTATTCCCAACAACAGAACAGACATACCGTACTTTAGGATACATATTCCGAACTACAGGATGTATATTCCGTACTTAGGAACAGAACTTAATATTAAGATACAAAACAATCCCTATTCATTAGGGAGAACATATATCAGAACTTAAAAGAAATAGTATGGCAAAGTACAAATTACAAGAGATGCCTGACGTACACAACAAAGGCGAGAAAAGAGTCTATCCCAAACTAATAGCAAACCGTGCACTCAGCACCAAGGAGTTCATTGAAAAGATGCACTCTTATAACCATGCCTTATCAGAAAGTGTCGTGGGAGCTGTCATTGAGGACGTATCTGATGCACTGATGCACATGCTCTCCATGGGCTATACAGTAAAATTGGATGGTATCGGAACCTTCTCCCTTTCTCTGGATTTCGATGATGAAAAGCCTGTAGTGATGCAAAGCGACAATGACAAGATGCTCTATCGCAAGGTTACAGTGAAAGACGTGAACTACAAGGCTTCGCCTGATTTAGTGAAACAACTCAAGTATGAAACTGACTTAGAACGAGACATGGGCGGTGTCTCACGCCTTTACAAGAAGGTATATACACAAGAGGAACGCATTCAACGTGCACTTAAGGTCATTGACCAAAATGGCTATATCTGCCTTACAGACTATGCGAGCATCAACAACCTAAGTCGCACCGTGGCATCCAAGGACCTAAAAGAAATCACCAATAACCCATCCTCACCCATTAGATCCTGCGGCAACGGAACCCACAAAGTTTGGGTAAAAAGAAGAAGCGACTGAAGAAGAAACTCATAAAAAGAGAAACGACAAATAACAAAAATGGACTATATCCGACTTTCACAGCCGAGATATAGTCCGTAAATCATCTTTCTAACTCATACATACATATATTTAGGATTGTCCCTATTCACACTATCCACTTTTATATGTACAGTCTGAAAATATCATTACTCATGAGTAGCAAAACGCTGCTCTGCAAGTTTCTCATACTTGGTACCTGGCTTGCCATAGTTGGCGTATGGCCAGATACTGATGCCTCCACGAGGAGTAAAGATACCCGTCACCTCAATATACTTAGGATCCATCAAGGCAATCAAGTCCTTCATGATGATGTTGACACAATCCTCATGGAAATCACCATGGTTACGGAAACTGAAGAGATAGAGTTTCAAGCTCTTGCTCTCCACCATCTTCACGTCAGGAATATAACTGATGCGAATCTCCGCAAAGTCTGGCTGACCAGTGATAGGACATAATGATGTAAATTCTGGGCAGTTGAATCTAACCCAATAATCATTACCAGGGTGCTTGTTGACAAAGGTCTCCAACACCTCAGGAGCATAGTCCATCTTATATTGTGTCTTGGCACCAAGTGCCTTTAATCCATCTTCTTTTCTATCCATTTTCTAATAACCCTTTTTGCTTTTCCCAATCTTAGTTGAGACTAAAAATTTTAAATATATTGTAAGAGATGCCATTGTCGTATACATCCACGCCCTCATGCTTCTTCAAAGCTTTCACCACACGGATGGTCACTGGCAAGACAACGATCTCGTAAGCTGTCTTCAGGACAACCTGCCAAAGCATCAACCAAGGCAACTCTGATGTAGGTACCACTCCACCCAACGCCAATGGGAAGAAAATGATACTATCACAACTCTCTCCTGCCACCGTACTGAGGATGGCACGTGCTGAGAAATTCTTGCCTCCATCTCGAATCTTCATCACACTCATCACATAAGCATTGGCAAAGGAACCAACAACAAATGCGACAAACGAAGCCGCTGCAATACGTGGTGCCAAGCCGAAGATGGCATGAAAACCTACGTCATTCGTCCAATAAGGAGCTGCTGGAATGGCATCACAGATAGCACCGAGAGCCACAAAGAAGAAATTCATGGCGAATCCCGTCCATATCAGCAAACGAGCCTTTCCATATCCCCATACCTCACAAACGCAGTCATTGATGATGTAACTTACCGGAAACACGATGAGTCCACCCGTAAGGGATACCGGACCAAACGCAATTTGCTTTGTTTCGAGCACGTTCGCTGCAATCAGACAAACGCAGAAGAGGATGCTGAAAAGCATAAACAGCACACTCACTTGAGTTGTTTTCTTTTCCATTTTTCTTGTTTTTTACGAGGTTTATCAAGCACTCGGGTTATTGATTTGCAACGACGAAACGAACCATCGATGCGAAAACGGCTGCAAAATTACAACATTTTTTCGACATCACCAAATTTTTAACAAACAAAAACCCCAAGCGCAAAGTTGATGCACTTGGGGATTTGCTAACCTAAACTAACCTAAACCTAAAATATATGAACTAAAAACCTATTCGTTTATCCAACTGTGATTTGGCGAGAGACCTTCTGTTCCTCCTGGGTCATCTTTGGCAAACCGATTGTCAAGACACCATCAGCGACACTTGCAGAAATCTTCTCCTTATCTACATCATCAGGAAGAATCAAGGTCTGGTCAAACTTCGCATAAGAGAACTCACGGCGCAAATACACATGCTCCTCTGGCTTCTCCTGGCGCTTGTTCTCCATTTTGATGTGCAAGTCACCATTTTCATTGAGGCTCACCTCAAAATCTTCCTTGCGCATACCTGGGGCTGCGACTTCTACTGTATATTGCGAAACAGACTCTTTGACGTTGATTGCAGGAGCGGTTGTGCTTGCCTTTGGCATGTAACCCTCATTGAAAAGTCCGTTGAAAACTTCTGGCATCCAAGAATTTCTGTAGATCATAATCTTTATCTCCTATCTTTAATTTTGTTTATATTCTTTGTTAATTGCATTCGTAAGGACTTCCTTGCGTTGGTCGCTTACACCCTCTGTTATTACAAGATACGTACCAGTGCATAAGCATCTGACAATTAGACACAAACATACGACAAATTGACAAGCGCTAACAAAAAAAAGGCAATGTCTTCCGACATTGCCTTCTATATATTATATAATAAGGTATAAGCTCATACCATACTATATAAATAGGTGTAGCCTTATTCAGCTGCAACCTCTTCCTCCTGACGATCGTCAACATTGTCACCCATTGTAGGAGCCAAAGTTGCCTTGAAGTCTGTGATACCGTTCTTCACAAGGATGTTGTACCACTGGAGAAGTTTCTTGATATCGCTGTCATGTACACGGTCACGATCATAGTTAGGCAAAACCTCTGCGAAGTAATCGTGAAGTTCCTGAGCAGAGCACTTCTTGTAGTTGAGGCTACTTACCTGGCTATTTTCCTTCTTGCCTACACTCTCCAATACTTCCCAAAGAGCAATTTCATCTGCATCTGTATACATAGCGATGTCGCCAAGGCTTGTCACACGGTCGGTGGCAAAAGCAGGGAGACGCTTGTGAGTCTCATCGATAGCTTCTACGATGAGGTTTCTATTTCCACGAGATACCAATTTATAAAGGCCTGGTTTGCCTGCAATTGAAAGAATTGTTTCCATTGTTCTTTTTCTTATTTTATTATTTTTGTTATATTCTTAATTTATTGATGGCAAAGTTGCCACGTGGGATTTACTTGTGATTTTTCTGCTATCCCCCTCACGAATGATGCAGCACTCGAAGCAGTTCCTCGATTTGGGGAGTCAGCGATCGCTCTCCATCATTCACGATTTCAAACTGGCTTCTTGCCACCACCTCAGCTTGAGGCAACTGGGCACCTATCCAATCTTTAGCCTTCTCAAGAGAGATGTTATCACGCTTCACGATCCGTTGCAGCCGAACCTCAGTAGGAGCAGTGACACAAACCACATAGTCGAAATGCGTACGATTCACAAAACCACTATCAAAGAGGATGGCACTCTCAAGCCAATCAAATCCACTTTGCTCAAAATCACGAGCCACGGCTGGATGCACCACATCATTGACAGCCAGCTTATGCTCTTCGCTTGCCAAGAGGAACTTTGCCAAGACTGGCTTTTGCAAAACACCATCACAATAGACGTTATCGCCCACCAGTTCCTTCAAATCATCTTGCAACTGGACATCAGCACGCATTAATCGCTTGGCTGCCGCATCGCAGTCATAGACCGAAATGCCCAAGTTTTCCAATTCTCGGCACACATAGCTCTTGCCGCTACCGATTCCTCCTGTTATCGCAACTTTCATAAACAGTTTGCCATTTCTTAATTAATCACTACTGTTATTATTTATCACTACTGTTGTTCCAACAGATAATCTACTTTATCGACATCCAATCTCGCCTTGCTTACCGTATGTGGCACGCTGCGCAATTGAAGTGTACATTTATCCGATGGATGCTCCACCAGTTCATTGTAATCCACCACAACCTTGAACTGCTCAGGCTTGACGGTCCTAAACAAGCTGGCTCCTACAGAGAAGCGCACGGTCACTCTTGAAGGGAACATACGCAAAACCATTCCTGCAGGCATATTCGTAGCCGTGACAGGCACATCTACCGTTTCTTCGGTAAGCACATCTGGATAAACAGATAGGCGAACTGTCGCAGGCACCATCTTCACGCCTCGAATCTTCTGCAAGCGAACCGTCTTGTGTATCGTATCTTGCAAGTTACGATAGTTGAAAGGCTCAATCTCCACATACTTCAACTGGTCAAGTTGTTTCTTGTTGGCATAGACGGTCACCACACCCGGCAAGAACTCCGTATGAGCCAGATAATAAGTCTTGCTTGTGGAAATCTTGCCACGGAACTTGACCGGCACTTGCTTAGATGCTCCATAAGTAAAATAGAAATCAAGCTTATCCGGCTTAACCGACAACAATTTACTTGACCCCGTCAGTTGACTTTGTATCAACTTGACTACTTCCGCATTAGGAACAGAGCCATGCCCCTGGTCTTCATCCGCATACGAAGCGAACTTAAACAGAAGAGGCTTGAACCATTTGCCATACTTGTAAGTAACAAGCGTAAACCCCTTGTCACGAACGACAATCCTCACCGTATCAGGAAGATCACCCGTGACAACCGCATTACGAGGCACTCCGACAAGGCGCACAGGAACATCAAATTCTTGCTCATAGGTCTCATTGAGTGACATCATCAACCAAAAAGAGCCACTGAGACCGAGAAAGAACAAAAAAATCAGAAACTCCTTGTTCAGGGAACTGAACAAAAAGTTTCTAACCATTTGCAATATATGTAAGACCTTATGCATTAGGAGTCTGAGCTGTAGCATCAGCGAACACGTAGCTCTTAGCTACAGTGATAACCACGCCACGAGCCACCTCTACATCAACAGTATTCTGCTCCAAGTTGATACGCTTGACAGTGCCATAGACACCACCGCCAGTAACAACCTTGGAACCCTCCTGCAAAGAGTTCTGGAAATTACGGATTTCCTTCTGCTTCTTCTGCTGAGGACGAATCATAAAAAACCACATGATAACGAAGATGGCTACCATCATGATGAGGAAGCTCATGCTACCACCACCCTGTGCTTGCAATAATAAATTCATAGTTACCTTATATTATAATAATGTTATTAATATTTCTATCTTCTGAGCTCCTTTATATATGGAGACTATTTTATCTTCTATGTTCCTTGCGTGGAGGAAGCTCCTTGAGGATGACACCCTTGTCAATAAGGAATCTGCCGATATTGTCAAGCATTCCATTGACGTAGCCACCACTTCGAGGAGTACTGTACACCTTAGCCAAGTCAACATACTCGTTGATGGTGACAGTGGCTGGAATATTTGGGAAGTTGACCAACTCGGCTATGGCAATCTGCATGATGACAACGTCCATGTAAGCCAAGCGGGAAAAATCCCAGTTGCGAGAAGCATCGCTCATATAGCGCTGATACTGGTCGCAATTCAAAATCGTGGAACGGAACAACTTGCGTGCGAAGTCACGATCCTCAGCGTCCTTATACTCAGGAAGCAACTCCTGATTGGCCTTGTTGGCAGGCTCGAAACGCTTGATGGTCTTCAGCACGAAAGTATCCACCACCTCCTTATCATCGTTCCAATAGAGGCTCTTCTCTTCCAAGAGAGCATCCAAATCATCATTGTTCATGATAAACTGCTTGTACAACTTACGCCAAGCCTCGCGGTCATCCTCATAACTGTCTGCCTCTGCATTCATGTACTCTTGATAAGTCTCACTCGAAGTGATGCTGGTATAAAGTTTACGGACAAATTCCACGTCATCATCCCAAGAGGAGTTTTTCGCCTCAATCCACTCACCAAGCATCTTGTTCTCTTCCAATTGTACAGCAAAACGGTTGAATGCGAATCTCTGCGATGGAACCTCCGTTCCCTCACGCTGAGCACGAGCCACCTCCATGTCGTAACGCTTGCGCGCCTCCTTAGTGACAGCCACGATGAGTTGCAACATGTAGTTATACAAGTCGTACGCCTTAGACAGGCTGAACAAGAGCTCTTTCTCAGCAGTGTCCATGTTTCGATTGCCGTTTTGATAGTATGCATAGGTTAACTGCACAATCTTTCTTCTAATTAAATCCCTATTAATCATTCTCTAATAATTTAAAGGTTTAAATATATTATTGTCATACTTTGACACCGCAAAAATACATATTTTATATAGAACAACCAAAAAAATGGTGCATATTTTCTACTTTTTTAAGGATAGAAGTACATTTTTCTCATTTTTAGGCTGATAAATTTGCGCATTTCAAATAATTGTTGTAATTTTGCACCCGCTTTGCGAAAAATTCGCAGGCATGCTTTTACAAAGCTAATCCGTGTGATGGCGAGTTAAGGCAATATTTATTAATACTTAATTTAGAGTAACACAAATGAAAGAGATTAATGTAACAGGTCAGAAGCGTACAGACCTTGGCAAGAAAGCTTCTAAGTCATTGCGTAAGCAGGGTTTGATTCCATGCAACTTGTATGGTGAGAAGAAGGGTGAGAACGGTGCTCCAGAGGCATTGTCTTTCGCTGTTTCTTTCGCAGAGTTGCGTAAGATTATCTACACTCCTCACGTATACGTTATCAACCTCATCATCGATGGTGAGAGTCACACAGCTATCATGAAGGAGATTCAGTTCCACCCAACTACAGACGCTCCTTTGCACGTAGACTTCTACGAGGTTAACGACCAGAAGCCTATCACAATCGGTATCCCAGTTAAGTTGGTAGGTCTTGCACAGGGTGTTCGCGATGGTGGTCGTATGAACCTCTCTATCCGTAAGATCAACGTAACTGCTCCTTACCAGGTAATCCCTGAGCACCTCGACATCGACGTTACTGCTTTGAAGATCGGTAAGAGCATCAAGGTAGGTGACCTTTCATTCGAGGGTCTTGAGTTGGCTACAAGCAAGGCTGTTGTAGTTTGCTCTATCAAGATGACACGTAACGCACAGCTCGCTGCACAGCAGGCAGATGCTGACGCCGCTGAGTAATCTTGACTTAGTAACAACCCGTAGGATTTAAACCGTTTTAGATTTTTCAAATTGGATAAATATTTGATTTGTGGTCTTGGAAACCCTGGCGACGAATACGCAGGTACAAGGCACAACACGGGATTTATGGTATTGGACGCTTTTGCAAAAGCGTCCAATATTCATTTTGAGGATAAGCGTTATGGTTTTGTAGCTGAGACTTCCATCAAGGGACGCAAGGTTTTCCTTCTGAAACCTACCACCTTCATGAACCTCAGCGGAAACGCTGTAAGATATTGGCTGAACCAAGAGAAGATCGACCAGAAACGCCTGCTCGTCATCAGTGACGAGCTTGCCCTCCCTCTCGGTGCTTTCCGCTTGAAGGCCAATGGTAGCAATGGTGGTCACAATGGCTTAGGACACATCCAGCAGCTTATCGGACAGGACTATGCACGCCTGCGCATGGGCATCGGCAACGATTACCCTCGCGGCGGTCAGATAGACTGGGTTCTCGGAAAATACAGCGAGGAAGACATGAAACAGCTTCAGCCTGCCATCGACTTAGGCGTGGAAATCATCAAGAGCTTCGTCCTCCAAGGCATTGACAACACAATGAACCAGTACAACAAACTCGGAAAGAAGTAAATTCTCTGAGGAGTTAGATGTTAGGAGTTATTTATTTTAGATTATGAAGGAAAGTGCAAGAATAGACAAATGGCTTTGGGCAGCCCGTATCTACAAGACTCGCAGTATCGCAGCTGATGCCTGCAAGAATGGTCGTGTCACCGTAGGCGGCATTACTCGTAAGCCTTCCTACATCATCAAACGTGGAGACGTGGTCAGCGTGAAGAAAGCTCCCATCACCTATTCCTTCGAGGTTCTCGACTGCATCGAGCAGCGCGTAGGTGCCAAGATGCTTTTCGGTGTCTATAAGAATGTCACCGACCCTAAGCAGTATGAGCTTCTTGAGATGAGCCGCATCAGCGGATTCGTGGATAGAGCCAGGGGAACAGGTCGCCCTACCAAGAAGGAACGCCGCGCATTGGATGCTTTCGTCGACCCAGCGATGTTTGGTTTCGATGATGAGGATGACTGGGAATATTCAAATGAAGAAGAGGAGTAAGGCTTTCTGATGCGAAAGCTTTACTCCTCTTCTTTTTATTAAGATTGATTCAAACTTATCAGATTAAATCAAACTTATTAAGATAAAATCAAGATTGAATCAAGTTTTATCAAGATTGAATCAAGTTTTATCAAGATTAAAATCAAGTTTATCAAGATTAAAATCAAGTTTATCAAGATAATCTATTTTAAGGCAACCTATCAAATAAAATCAAAAAGACAATCTACAGAATCGGATCAATCAAGATAATCCATCAAATCAAAATGAGCCTATACGATATCAGTAACAGTCGTTTACTTTAGAAATCATAAATATTTCCACCCAAAACATTCCATAACGTAAGAAAAAGGCTTTATTTTGCCTTCATTTGCAAAATATCATCGTAAAAGTTTGCTTTATATTAATATTTACCATACCTTTGCCCACGCTATCCGATGAAAGTCGGTGCAATTCTAATATATTTATAATAAGTATTAACTAATAAAAGATTAGAGATTATGAAAAAGTTTTTCGCAATCGCAGCAATGATGCTTGCTTCTGTAGGTGCTTTCGCACAGTATTCCGCTGGTGACGTTACTATCCAGCCTAAAATTGGTTTAAACTGCTCTAATTTGACAGATTATTCCGAAGATGGAGACACCGATTGGAAAGCAGGATTAGCTGTAGGAATTGAGGGCGAGTACCATATCAAGAATTGGTTTGGTATCAGCGCAGGCTTGATGTACTCTCAGCAAGGTACTAAAGGAGAAATAACGAACAACAAGGATGCAAAATTACAAATGGATTACTTAAATGTGCCAATCCTTGCAAACTTCTACGTAGCTAAAGGCCTTGCTCTTAAAGCAGGCATTCAGCCTGGATTCAAGGTTAGCAGCAAAGTCAAATATGATGGTATCTCTATTGATGCAGATGGTGTAAAATCTACAGACTGGTCCATGCCTATTGGCATCTCATACGAATATGCAGGTTTTGTTCTCGATGCTCGCTATACATTGGGAATCACAGATGCCATCAAGGATGTAGATGCTAAGAATCAAGTATTCCAGCTGACATTCGGTTACAAGTTCAAGTTGTAATTCCCGACTTCAAAGGATTAGATATCACAATCCCCCAACAGTTTTCTCTCGGAAAACTATTGGGGGATTGTTACACCTATAACCTAATACTGTATTATGATTTCGTGCACATGAAATGTAGAAAGGGCTATAGGCAAGTTTTATTTTTCTTCGTCCTCCTTAATTTCCTCAATATAAGTCCCTTCATCTGCCGTGCCCATCGTAGAGGAGACTTCTTCTGCCTTCGCCCATTTACGCTTGTTATTGGCTATTTTAAAGGCATTAATGCACTCCACGACACCATAAATCAGCATAGTCCAACCGATAATAAACAGAGGTGCCGAAGCAATGGCTGATGGCTTGATGACAGCGAGCAGCCCCACCAGGAGGATGATGGAAGGCAATATCCAATAGACGATTCCGACACCACCCATCTTGCGAGCCGTGGCAAGATTCATAAACTGTGTCAAGGCTCCCATAATAAGAATCACCGAGAGGATGAACATCAGGCTGTTGATAAATGTGTTTGGCATCAAAGCCAATATCAAGCCAAGAATCAAACTACCGATTCCCACGATAGGGAAATGAGGAACCATCCCGGAAATCTGCTTGCCATTGGCATCATGGATAACGCCAAGTTTATCAGCATTTCGCTTTGCGCTGAAATAAGTGGCGATGGAAATGACACCAGACAAGAAGAACAACACACCGATGGCGATGGTTATCCAAGTGACCGTCTGCTCACGATACTGAATCAAGAGTGCTCCTACGATAATGGCGCAGATGGCACGAAAGAACGAGCTATGTACTACTTTCATTGTTTCTTAATGTTAAAAGTTATACGTTAAATGATGTCTGTCTGACGTATAATCACAACAGAATGTAAATTATGCCACAAAAGTACAAACTATATTTGGTAACTCCAACTTTTTTTGTAATTTTGTGAGCAAAATTGGAAAATTATGACAAAATTATATCTCGTGCGACATGGTGAGACCATAGACAATGCCGCACACATTATGCAAGGACAAACTCCTGGTGAGCTGAACGAAAAAGGTGTAGAACAAGCGAAGGAAGTAGCACGCAAGATGGCAAACGACCACATCGATGTGTTCGTGGCAAGTGATTTGCATCGCAGCATCCAGACTTGTGAAATCATAGCGAAGCCTCACCGCCAAGAAGTCATCACCACTCCACTCCTCCGTGAGCGTGACTGGGGTAGCTTCACCGGGAAATTCATCCCCGATTTACCGAAAGACCCAAAGGACTGGCCTGATGACATCGAGACTTTGGAAAAGATGAAGTCAAGAGCACAGAATTTCCTGACATGGCTGAAAGTCGCATATCCCGACAAGACTATCCTTGCCGTAGGACATGGCATCATCAACAAGGCCATCCAGAGCGTGTACTTCAAACGCCCCATGAATGAAATCGAAAAGATGGACAATGCAGAAGTGAGGGTTCTTATTTTGTAAGTGAAGAATTCATTTACAAAACATCAACAACAAGAAATCAAGAACATATCAAAACAAATCATAAAACACTCTATCTTATGGCAAACAAAATAGCACTTATTACAGGAGCCACAAGTGGCATTGGCGAAGGCTGCGCACGCAAGTTCGCCCAAGGTGGATACGACCTGATTCTCACTGGCAGAAACACAGGCAAGTTGGAAATCCTCAAGAACGAACTCGAAGCAAAACATGGCATCACTGTCTTGGCCCTCGCTTTCGACGTCCGCAATCGAGAGGCTGCGAAGAAAGCGGTCGACTACATCCCTGAGCGTTTGAAAAACATCGACGTACTCATCAACAATGCTGGCTTGGCCCGTGGATTGGAGCCTGAATACGAAGGCGACTTTGACGATTGGGACCAAATGATTGACACCAACATCAAGGGTCTGCTCACCATGACACGCTTAATAGTGCCTGGCATGATCAAGCGCAACCATGGGCACATCATCAACATTGGCAGCGTGGCTGGTGATGCAGCCTACGCAGGAGGCAATGTCTATTGTGCCACAAAAGCTGCCGTCAAAGCCATTTCTGATGGTTTGCGCATCGACGTGGCACATACAAAGGTGAGAGTCACCAACGTAAAGCCAGGTTTGGTAGAGACCAATTTCTCCAACATCCGCTTCCATGGCGATAACAAGCGTGCCGACAAAGTATATGAGGGCATCACACCTCTCAATGGAGACGACATCGCTGATGTTGCTTTCTATGCAGCGAGCGCCCCTGAGCATGTACAGATTGCAGAGGTACTGGTTCTTGCCACACACCAAGCCAATGGAACTGTCATCCACCGTGACTAAAAAAAACTTTTCTCACAATAGCAATAAAAAAAACATCGGGAGGTTAACGAAAACCTTCCGATGTTTTTATTATTCGACATGTTTAGTATTCGATGTTTTTGTTATTCGATGTTTTTGTTATTCGATGTTTTTGTTATTCGATGTTTTAGCAAAAGACGCGAATGCTAAAATTAGCAATTAAATCAATCTTCCAATCCTTCAACCAACCCAGTCACATAACTACAAAGAATGCCGATACCCTTTGCATTCTCACCTCCCTGAGGGATAATGATGTCAGCATATCGCTTGGTTGGTTCGATGAATTGCTCATGCATTGGCTTGAGCACCTTCAAGTATCGATCTACCACCATCGAAACGGTACGTCCTCTGTCGATGGTATCTCGCTGGATGTTACGAATCAATCGCTCGTCGGCATCCGTATCCACAAAGACCTTCAAGTCCATCAAGTCACGGAGCTTCTTGTTGAGCAGTGTCATGATACCCTCGATGATGATGACAGGCTTTGGCTCCACGTGGATGGTTTCCTTCTCACGGTTGCACTTCAGATAACTATAGGTAGGCTGTTCGATGGCAATACCATTGCGAAGGTCAGCGAGTTGCTTATGAAGCAACTTCCAGTCGAATGCATCCGGATGGTCAAAGTTGATGGCATGGCGCTCCTCTTCCGTCATGTGGCTCGTATCGTTATAATATGAGTCCAAAGGTACCACTGCCACATAATGAGGCGGCAAAGCATCTACGATTTTCTTCACTACTGTGGTCTTGCCAGAGCCTGTGCCTCCAGCTATTCCGATGATTGTAATCTTATCTTTATCCATGATATTCTATTTTGCTATTTGTTTCTACATATAATATAATATGTACACATGTACATTATTATAATATCATTATATAGTTTTTGCCTATCACAACACAGCATCAAACATCTGCTTGTAATATTCTGCTTTCTTCTCGACTGCAAGCGGATAAGCCCTGCTGCTACTTGGCATCCGGTAGAGTCGAAGCGTGCGTCCCTCGAAAGTAAATTCCACGTAGCCTCCCATCTTCGGTGTTTCCGTGATACCATAATGTTCAGAGAAAACCTTGGTAGCCAACTGTCCTGCTGTCAACACTGCCTTGCACTCAGGCAAAGCCCTCAACATACCGTCCAAGTCGGAAGGCTCTACTACTTGCAAGTCTTTGTCGGAAGCCGTATTCTTAGTGCGAATCACCTTCTGCGCCGTATCAAAGATAGCCACTTCCTTTTCTTTCAGGAAAGCCTTGATGGCATCCAGTCGATACTGCTTCTTTTCCATATCCACGAAATGGAGCTTGTCTCCAAAGAAGATGATGCCGAAGATACGCCACATATCATTCTGAAAATTAGGATAGTACCAAGGCATGCACCAACGCTTGGGAGAAGGCGGGAAAGTGCCCAACATCAGCAAATGCGCATTCGCTGGCAACCAGGGGTCAAAAGGATGATTCTCTATCTGCATTTGTTTTCTTCAAAGAAGATTCCACACTTTTCACCCTTCACTTACTTCGCCTCCTTGACGAGATACATCACCACTGGCAAGTGGTCGCTGAAGCCATTGAGCCATCTTCCACCTGCCTGTGTACGAAGAGGTGCACCCTTGTACTGACCATCCTGTTGGATGAGATAGTCGCGACGGAAAATCTGGTGAGCGAAGTATTTCAAAGTGGAATAATCCTTGTGCTTGCTATCCTTATTAAGCAAATTTGGAGTCACGACAATCTGGTCGAAGAGATTCCAACTGCCATTATAGAACAAGGTTCCCTTACCTTCCTTGGCAAGGATGTTGTACCATGGGTTATACATGTCATCAGGTCCCACCTGACTGATTTCTGGTTTTGCCTGAAGATATTCATGCATACTCTTGTTGGTAGGGTCATCGTTCATATCGCCCATCACAAACACCTTCATATCCTTGTTGATACGAAGAAGGCTATCCTTGACCGCCTTGGTCTGGCGAGCCCCCGACTCACGATAGAAAGGACCAGAGAAACGGCTTGGCCAGTGGCACACGATGACAGCGACATCATCACCACCCATCTCACCACGAACGGTGAGGAAGCCACGTGTATAGTAAGTGCTGTCCTTAGCCTTCTCCTGTACGTATGGCACGAGTTTTACGTTCTTGACTGTAAAGAGAGCTGGGTTGTAGAGCAAGGCACAGTCGATACCACGGCGATCAGGTCCCTCGATATGGCAGTACTTCATGCCACGAGCCTTCAGAGGTTCCTGGGCAATCAAGTCGTTGAGCACATTGTCGTTCTCCACCTCAGCCATGCCTATGAAGGCACAGCCTACCTTTGGCAACTTATCCGTGCCCATGTCGGCAAGCGCACGAGCCATGTTGCGCAACTTGTTGGTATACTTCATGCCATTCCATCCCTTGGCAGGCAAATACTCGTAGTCATTCTTGCCCTCGTCGTGGCAAGTATCAAAGAGATTTTCCTGGTTGTAGAATCCCACTGCATAGAGATTGAATCGCTTTTGACCTTGAGCCAAAGCAGCCAAGCTGACTATCACCAAGGCTGCGAACATAAGAAAATGTTTCTTCATATTTAACTTCATTATTTGATTTTGAATGCAAATATCGGCATTTTATCTGAGAAAACCGCATATTTCATAAAAATTTAATCAAAAAAGCTTTCTTTTTTAAAATTTATTTCGTTACTTTGCACACAGTATTAGTAATTAAACTATAAATTATGCAACAAAAGGTCAAATTAGCAATGCTTGCACTCTGCTATGCACCGATGTCTTTTGCACAGAACAACAACACTGAGCAAAAGGTTGCGGCTGGCTTAGACGAGAACGCATTCACATTCACCGAAGCACAGTTGGGTGAGGACGATGACATGTCGCAGAACGTGACCATCCTCAACTCTAACTCTAACGTATATGCATCGGAAGCAGGTTACCTCTTCTCTCCTATGCGTTTCCGTTACCGTGCCTTCAACCAAAAGTACAATGATGTCTACATCAACGGTGCTTCTGTCAACGACATGGAGAGCGGTCAGTTCAGATTCTCCAATATCGGCGGTCTGAACAGATTCTCACGTAATGTAGATTTTGCACTTCCTTTCGAGAGTAACAACTACTCCATGACAGGAATGGCTGGTAGCAACAACTACGACTTCCGTGCCGGAAGCATGCAAGTAGGCCAATATGCTTCTATTGGCGTTGCTAACCGCAACTATACGCTTCGTGGTCTCTACACCTACAGCAGCGGATTCAACGACAGAGGTTGGGCGATTACCGCTGGTGTCACTTACCGTTGGGCTAACCGTGGCTATGTAGAGGGCACCTACTACAATGCCTTGTCATATTTCTTCGGTGTTCAGAAGAAATGGGACAATGGGCACTCCCTGAGCATCTCTACCTGGGGTAACCCTACCGAGCGCTCTACACAGGGTGCTTCCACCGACGAGGCTTACTGGCTTGCTAACGACTATTATTATAACCCTTACTGGGGTTACCAGAATGGGCACAAACGTAATTCTCGCGTTGTCAATGACTTCGCTCCTTCTGCCATCGCTACTTGGGACTGGAACATCAACAACAAGATGAAACTCACAACTTCCCTCTATGGCAAGTACTCCATGTACAAGAGCACAAAGTTGAACTACAACAACGCTGAGAACCCACAGCCTGACTACTGGAAGAACCTGCCTTCAAGCAACTATTATGTTTGGGGCGACTTCAACAATGGCAACAATGTATACAACTGGGATAGCTGGAACAACTCTGTCAACTACTGGCAGGCAAGCAAGGCCAACCGCCAGATTGACTGGGATCGTCTCTACTATGCCAACCAACAGGCATCCAAGAACGGACAGGAGACCATGTACTATCTCCAAGCCAAGCACAGCGACAACTTGACTTTCAACTTGTCCTCTACTCTCACATCCAAAGTGACCAAGAACTCCACTTTGGTAAGCGGCTTCATGTTGGGCACCAATAGCAACCGCCATTACCAGACAATGGACGACATGTTGGGCGGAACCATCTTCCACAATGTCAACAGCTACGCCATCGGCGACTACCCTATCACCGACCCACGTGTACAATACGACCTCAACACAGCAGGTCCTAACAACACAGGTAAGTTGGTATACGAGGGCGACAAGTTTGGCTATGATTATAAGATAGAGGTGTTGAAGGGCATGCTTTGGACATCTTACACCGCAGAAATGGGACGTTTCCAGACGATGATTAGCGGCAAGTTGGGTCAGACCAACATGCGCCGTCATGGTTATATGCGCAATGGTATGGCTGCCGACAACTCTTACGGCAACAGCGGAATCGCCCGCTTTGGCGAAGGCGGTGGCAAGGGTAGCATCAGCTTTGACGCAGGTCGTGGCCACGCCTTCAAGATTGGCTTCGGTTATGAATGGCGCGCACCAATGGCAAACACAGCGTTCCTCGCTCCAGAAATCAACAATGATTTCGTTACTAACCTCAAGGACGAGCACGTACTCAGCAGCGAGTTCAGCTATCAGTACCAGAACTCATGGTTGCACGCCAACTTGAACGCATACTACAGCCGTCTCGACCACGTAACGGAGTGGCAGAATTTCTACAATGACGATGAGAATTCATTCACCTACGTTAGCATGACAGGTTTGCAGAAGGAGTATTATGGCATCGAGGCAGGATTGAACTTCAAGCTCACCTCTTGGCTCAACCTCAAGACCCTCGGAACCATCAGCGAGGCTAAGAACATCAATAATGTGACAGCAAACTACATGCTTTCCAAGTCTGCTGAGGTATATACCGACAAGGCTTATGTGATGGATATGCGTGAGAGTGGCACCCCACTTACAGTAGGAAGCATCGCACTCGACTTCCATACCAATGGATGGTTCATCGACGTTAATGCCAACTACTATGATCGCATCTACCTCTCTTACTCTCCAAGCTACCGTTACGAGCGTGTCTTGAAGAATCGTCAGAGCGCTCACCAGAAATACCCAGAGATTTTCCCAGCGGTAGTATCTGAGGACGGTAATAGTTTCTTGCCAGAGGCTGTGGCACAGGCTAAGGGTCACGGCGGCTGGATGGTAGACTTGAGCATCGGCAAGAGCGTGCGCTTGAAGAAGGGTTCCCTCAACTTCAACCTCATGATTACCAACCTCTTGAACAACCAGTCTATCGTAACTGGTGGATATGAGCAGAACTCACGCAGTGGTTATACCCTCAACACAGCCGGCGAGGTGAACAACCCACGTGTATACCAGTTCTCCAAGAATCCTAAGAAGTATTATGCATTCGGTACCAACGGCATGTTCCAGGTATCATACAGATTTTAAATAGCACAACAATGAAAAAGATAAAATTCATAGCATTGGCATTCGCTGCACTCTGCTTGGCATCCTGTATGGGCGATGGTTACGCCGACCCAGACTTGACCGAGAAGGTGCCTGCTTCTCCATGGGGCAACAACAGTCTCAAGGAGCAGAATGTCATCACGATAGAACAGCTCAAGAGCGATTATAAGACGCCTATCAATGGCGGCTCATTCAAGCTCATTGACAAGGACATCATGATCAAGGGCGTGATTACGGGCAATGACATCAGCGGCAACCTCTACAATGAGGTATCGCTGCAAGATGAGACGGGTGCCATACTCGTTTGCATCAACGCAAGCGGTCTGTATGGTTATCTTCCTGTAGGTCAGGAAATCCTCGTCAACTTGAAGGGTCTCTACATCGGTGGTTATGGCAAGCAAGCTGAGATTGGCGGCATCTACACCAACCTCAAGACTGGTGCTACTTCCATCGGAAAGATGGACCGCTATACTTGGCAGGAGCACTTCAAGTCTATCGGTGAAGCTGATGCGACAAAGGCGGTAGCTGAGGAATTTGACATGACCAAGTTGGGCGATGCCGCCTACTTGGAGGCTAACGCTGGCAAATTGATGACTATCAAAGCAGTAAAATTCACCAACGCCAACGGAAAGACCGTTTGGGCTGCCAATGACGAAACGACCAACCAGACGCTTGCAGACGCGTCTACTGGCAAGATGATCAACTCCAACCAGCTTGTAGTCCGCACATCAGGTTACGCTCGCTTCGCCAATGCGATATTGCCAAGTGGTCCTTACGACATCACGGGTATCTTCACAAGATATAACAATGTATGGCAGATTCTCGTGCGCAATACCGATGACTTGGCAGAAGTAAGCCTCGACAAGAGCGGTACGGAGGAAGACCCTTACACCGTAAGCGAGGCCCTCGCCATCATCAATGCGGGTACATATACTTCCGACAAGGTTTACACCACTGGTATCATCTGCGAGGTGAACGAGAACGATGTTGACACGGGTTCTTACGGCAATGCCACCTACACCATCTCTGAGGATGGGAAGATTGGAGAGGGCAAGACCATCAAGGTATTCCGTGGTTACAACATCGGCGGCGAAAAGTGGACAGAAGACACAAAGGGCACGCTCGCCGTGGGCAAGAAGGTTGTCATCTATGGAGCCTTGACACTCTACAATGGCACACCAGAGATTAACAGTGGCAACAGCCTTATCTCTATCAAGTAATTTACACCTTTATATATAGGGATTTCTGAATACTTATTCTTGTAAGAGCTTCAAGATTCCTATTTAATATATAAGGACTAAAAAAATAACAGAAATCATAAAAAAGACAAGAATATGAAAAAGTATATTTTTTCAGTTTTGATGGCGGCTATGGCTGCTTTCACATTCAGCAGTTGCGAGGATGTACCAGAAC
>SAMEA104315437__coassemble_218_pt1 | contig 48016 bp, 30 predicted proteins | sample SAMEA104315437__metabat2_high_PE_043 | metagenome-assembled genome bin SAMEA104315437 (sample SAMEA104315437) | gut metagenome | biome: Monkey gut; feature: monkey-associated habitat; material: faeces | place: China | collected 2013 | reverse complement strand
TTTGAGAAACTGTTATTTTTACTCCATTATTTTGGGGTGGGAAACTTTAGTTAAAGAACAAACAACAAGATTTTTCACAAAAACGAAACAATAAATATTTAATAAACAAACAACTAAAATGAAAAAACAAGCACTCATGCTCATGGCTTTCTGCCTCACTCTGGCAATGTATGGGCTGTGCCAGTCATCGACCTCAACGCCACATCTGGTCTCTTCCCTATGTATGATGCAGGTGCTCTGCTCTACCATGATGCCCAGAAAGACCGTTTGCATCCAAATGATGCCGGTCATGCTCGCGTGGCTAAGACCATCATGTATCATCTCTCAGCCCTGCCTTGCGACTTATAGTCAAGAGATACAGAATATTGAAAAGTGTAAATTTTCAAGCTGAGATTATATTGAAAAGTGTAACTTTACGCAGGAGTTTGCCTATGTTTTAGGTAAATTCATGTGTTTTTTTGCCTATGTTTTAGGAAAGAACGACTATTTTCTTGCATATCTCATTTGAAAACTGTATTTTTGCAGTACGAAAATATATTGAAAAGTGTAAATATTAGACCGCATTTTATATTGAAAAGTGTAAATAAACGGTTCTAACTTATATTGAAAAGTGTAAATATCATGCTATACAGGAAGATAGAAAAGTACATAGAAGAGCATCTGAAGTCTAATTCTGACAAGATTCTCATATTGGAAGGAGCACGCCAAATAGGCAAATCCTATATTATAAGAGAGGTGGGCAAGCGCCTCTTTCCAAACTTTGTGGAGATCAATTTCGCTGCCGATGATGAAGGAAAACAAACTTTTAAGGACATCAAGACAACAGAGGAGTTCTATCTCAATCTGAGTATGTTGGCTGGCAAAAAGCTTGACAGCAAGACCAATACGCTGATATTCATAGACGAGATACAGCAATATCCCCAGTATCTCACCATGCTCAAGTTTTTTAGGCAAGACAATCGTTATCGATTTATCGCAAGTGGCAGTCTTCTTGGCATCACCTTGCGTTCCACCACATCCATACCTATCGGAAGTATCATCAGAAGAGAGATGTACCAACTCGACTTTGAGGAATTTCTCATAGCCAATGATTTTGGAGAGGAAGCCATCCAAAAGATGAAGGAATGCTACAAAAAGAAAAAGAGCCTCAGTATCGAAATGCACAATCAAGTGATGGATTTATTCCGTCGCTACATTTTGGTTGGTGGAATGCCCGATGCTGTCAACACATATTTAGAGACTCACAACATCGTTAAGGTGAGAGAGATACAAGAGTCCATCCGTACGATGTATGGTGAAGATGCGTCCAAATATGAGCAAGACAATGGCCGAAATCTACTGATACGCCGCATCTACGATATGATTCCATCCCAAATGGAGAACAAGAAGAAGCGCATTGTAGCCAAGGACATCAGAGACCAGAAGGGTGATAGATTCAGCAGATATACAGCTGAATTTGAATATCTGATTTCTTCTGGCATTACTCTGGATGTCCACGCCATAGCCAATCCAAAGTATCCTCTCAAGGAGTCGGTGCAAAAGAACCTTTTGAAACTATATCTCAATGATGTAGGTATGCTTACCTCCCAGCTCTATCATTACAATCTTCGCCCTATCTTGAAGGATGAAAAGAGTATCAACTTGGGGAGTGTCTATGAGAATGTGGTGGCGCAAGAATTGAAGGCACATGGCCATCATCTGTTCTATTATGACAATCGCCAACGAGGCGAGGTAGATTTCTTGGTGGACGACTATTCCAATCTTAGCATTCTCCCCATAGAAGTGAAATCAGGAAAAGACTATATGGTACATAGTGCGCTCAACAAAATGCTTTCCGTCCCAGACTATCATGTATTGTCTGGAATGGTAGTATCCAATGAGCGAGAAGTGAAGCAAGTCGATAAGGTTCTCTATATACCTATATATTATGTCATGTTCATTGACTCTACAGGAATAGAAGATGGAGAGATTTATTTCTAACAATAAAAGTTCCTTCAATCCATGGCGAAGAAGGGAGCAAGAAGGCAGAAATGGCGTAATTTTAGTTAAATCACGCTAAAAACACAATATTGTTTAATTCATTTTACGAAATAAACACTATCTTTGTAAAATGAATTAAACAATATTGCTATTATGATAGAAAAAGAGACCATCAAAGAGATACTCTTAGAGAATAGAAAAGAGATAGAAAGCCAGCAAATAGTCCATCGAAATATTGAGATGGAAGACTTTGCTAACTATGTACTCATAGGTGTACGTAGAGCAGGAAAATCATTCATGCTCTATCAGCAGATCCAAGACAACCTTAAAAAAGGTATCACTTGGGACTCCATGCTGTATATCAACTTTGAGGATGAGCGTCTCATCGGAATGACTGCCCAAGAGCTGAATCTCATCCTTGAAGTTCATGGCATGATGTCTGCCCAACGCCCTATGCTCTTCCTTGATGAAATCCAAAACATCGAGGGATGGGATAAGTTTGCCCGCAGATTAGCAGATAATAAATATAGAGTATACATAACCGGTAGCAATGCAAAGATGCTAAGTAGTGACGTAGCTACCACTTTGGGAGGCAGATATATCATCAAGCATATCTTGCCCTATAGCTTCTGCGAATATCTTTCAGCCAATAGCATACCATACGATGACATGAGCATTGCAACAACCTCTGGTAGAGCTGATGTACAGAGATATTTTGCAGAGTATTTCCGCTTTGGTGGTTTTCCAGAAGGAGCACAACTGGCATCAAAAAGGGACTATCTCAATAGTGTTTATCAGAAAATATACATTGGCGATATTGCCACTCGCAACAAGATAGACAACCTATTTTCACTTCGTATTCTGTTTAGAAAGATGGCAGAGAGTGTCAAACAACCAACATCATTCACTCGTCTTGCCAACATCGTTGCCTCTACTGGTGCAAAACTCAGTAAGCCAACTCTCATCAACTACATGGAGTACTCGAAGGATGCCTTCTTGATATATCCCATCAAAAATATCGCAGACAATCTCACCAATCGTGAGACCAATCCGAAGTACTACTTTGTTGATAACGGTATTATCAGCATCTTGGCATTGGATGTGGATACTTCCCTACTTGAGAACATGGTGGCGATGGAACTCATCCGCCGCCATGGGATAGATGAGCGTGTATTCTTTTACAACAGAAACATAGAGGTGGACTTCTATATCCCAGATGAAGCCTTGGCGATACAGGTAAGCTATAATCCTCATAAGACTGATAAAACCTGGCAACGGGAAAGCACAGCATTGGTGAAACTCAGCAAGGTATTGGATTGCCAACGCCTCTTGATTTTGAGCTATGAAACAGAAGAAACGGTGGAGGTGAATGGAAAGACCATCGAGGTATTGCCTGTATGGAAGTGGCTGATACAAGGCTATCAAAAGGCTATCATTTAGAAGAAGGCACATGACTAGCTATAAAATCACCGCACAACAGCTGTTGTGCGACCGACGAGACTATATATCTCGAAGACTTATACTAATTCTTCCAACGACTTCTATTGTATCTTTGCATGACTTCTATTGTATGCTTGAGGTTCTTTTCCTATATGCTTCAACTGCTTCTCAGCATTCCTTCTGGTCTCAAAAAGCATTGAGGAAACCATCAAAATTAGATCGAGGATGTAGCTACAACTGCATCCTCGATGTCTTTCCTGCTACATCGAGGATGAATTTTCAAATGCATCGGGATGAATTTTCAAAGGTATCCTTGTGCCATCTGCCACGCTTTATAGTTAAAACATTGAAGCACAAGAGATTAATGCGTTGCACAACATCTTTTTTTACTGCCACGTCGTGCAACGCTTGATGCGTGATAGATAAGTGATAGATAAGTGATAGATAGAGGCTATTTTAAGGCTATCTATCACACCTTATAGAATATATTAAACATCTGATATTATGGACATTACAACATTCATTCCAACAAAGTGTGATAGCAGTGATAGCAAATTTCGCAAACAAAACATTTTCATGTAAAGAAGAAGAAGACATTGACTATAGCAAATCCTCTAAATCCGAGAACGTCGTATCCAAAAAGGTATGCTTCTTCATTTTAGAAGTATCTATATTGCGATATTCCTTAGCGATAGCACGACTATACTTCAGTTCGAATGCCAATCGCAAGTCATCCTCAGCTTCTTTTCCCTCATCTTGCTTGGCATCACGACTAGAAATGGTACGCAAGCTCACAATCTCATACACATCCCGAATGCCTTTCCCAGAAAGATAGGGCATGAAGTAATGAATATCTTGCAAAGGAATAGTAGATGGAAAACTACGCCCCGTATAATACAAGGTAGCGGTTCCATCCTCGAAACTCTTCAAATAACCACGGCGATGGCTCGGTTTCACCACTCCTACAAGCACACGATTATCCACTTCCACCACCGTGCCCTTCTGAGGTATCACATGCTGCACCGTGTCCTTAGCCTTGGTGTCTATCAATTCCTGTATAAAGTTTTCAAGCAACAATCTGTTTCTCTTATCATTCGGGCGAAGCGGAAAGGCACCGATATTCACCTCCTTGATGGTCTGGTAGAACTTAGCCATCTCCACATCCATCGGCTGTCCATCGCCAGGAAAGAGGATGTAGCCACCTATCACCTCCTTCTTCAGCGGAGCCTCAGCATAATCTCGATAGTAGATGGCATCACGATAACGATGCATCTGATTGATGGCATCATCAGGCGGAACATCTACCCCATTACCCAACTTGCTAGCTATACGATACTTGGCATCAAAGAGATAAGTCATCTTCATGTCTTTCAGAAGGTCGTTCTTGGTAAGTTGCAGCACGATGTCTGGCTTCTGAGGCACGGTTGGCACGATGAGGTGATTCATGCCAATGTTATCATTCACTCGCTCTGTATTCTTCGGATTATAGACAAGTTCTGCCAACTCCACCCCACCCTTCCTAAAGAGGATGCGAGAGTGCTCACCCTTGCCCAGCTCCCAAGTAAACAAGCCGTTCATCTCCATTCTGTTGCGATGCTCCACGCTGTTGTCATCCAGATGTAATTGCTGCTTCACAATATGGCTCACCTCTATGAAACACCATATCTCATAGAGCGTTGCGATGTCCTTCGACTGCAAGCGATACATGCCCTCATTGAGCGAATAAGCCTTGCGCAGCAGATTCCACGTGCGATATACTTGACTGTAACCAGTAGCCTTCTGCAAGATGAGGCTCTCTTGGTTCAGTCCCTTGAAGCGACCAATGGTTCGGAAGAACGGATTTCTGCGTAAGCGACTGAGAGAAAGGAAGGTATCATCCAACTCCTTCTTGGTGGTATCAGATATGCCCTCCACATGCAAGATGCGCTCCTTCAATACGGCATACCTGTCCGTTATCTGTCCCAAGGCATATTTCAAGAAACGATTCTCCTGCGTATCATTCGACTGTACTTGCTCCTCAATGCGATAAAGACGAGCAGGTTCCTTGCGATGCTCGGCTATCTCGTTTTCCAACGACATTGGGATTCTGCGCAACTTATCGGCACGGAGATAAGTCTGCCTACCATGCAAACGATGGCGAGGACGCTCAATGATATTTTTGCAGGCAGCCAGAAACTTCTTTTGTTCGGCAGCAAAGATGCTCCACCATATAATCTCAGGCGTATCACCTTTAGTATCAGGCGAAAAGCTATGGAAAGTTCGTTTCAAGAAATCGAGCGAAAGCATACGATACTCCTGTTCGATGTCTTCCACGATTTTCTTCCAATGGCTATGATAATCCAGTTTGGTACTCAGCACCTCAAAGGAGAAAGAGAACTTTCGTTTGCCCTTGTCGATATCATACTCGAAGTTGATTTCCGATTGTCCTATCTCATTGCCATAGTTGAGAAAACCAGCAAGCAGTCCTCTTCTGTAAGCAAACCGCTCATTATCACTTTGGCTTACAGAACAGAATCTCGCACCCTTGACATGGCTATCCTCCTTGAAATCAATCCATATCGGATAGTCGGCATTGTCAAAGAAGACAGCTGGGGCTGGCACATCCTTCAAGATAATCTCGGAAGATTTGCCATCCGCCAACAATCTCTCTACCGACACGACACCCTCCGACCAAGAGTAAGTGGAAGTAAGATGCTCCTCTCCCACATTCCCCTTCGCCTTTCTCCATATTGCATCAAACTTGGTGCATTCAATGGTCATCACAAAGTCTTGATGCTCCAGCCTCAGCAGTTCCATACGTTACCTATTAATATATACACTATTATCTCCTACCCAAATGATTGATTAACTCCAAAAACTTGTAAATCCCGTTTTACAACGTTCTTTCATTTCCCGCAACTTAGCCAAAGACACAGATTTCTCTTGTAAAGCCTCAGGCAACATATCAGTTACGACCTGTTCCAATCGAGCAAGTAGTTTTTCCGTTACTTTTTGGTCATCGCCCTCAATGCGAGAGAGGACTTTCATCGAAGTAATCTCATCCAAGGCACGAGCCACGACTTCCTCCTCGCTCAGTTCGTTTCCATTCTCATCCTTGCGATAAGGGAGATTATTGACCACATAGAGCAAGAACTCATTTCGGGTACGATAAGCCACCTTGAAAAGAGTCCCCTCCAAGACGTTATTGATGGACTTGAGATACTCGATAGCCTTATTGCAAACATCTTGATAATCATTATAGACATCTACACCCTCCACATTCGTTCCTATCAAGTCTTCAAAGTTTAGCTTTCCTATTGTTTCATGTTTTTTAGTCAAGCCACCAGCCAAGTCCACCTCATTCATCTCGATGGTCATGGCTCTGTCGAGCACCTTACGAGAGAAAGAGAAGGTGGTCTCATCCATATTGACGGTACCGACGATGATGAGGTTCTGAGGGATGGAGAGTCGCTTGCCATCTTTCTCCTTCAAGTATGCAGCACGAACTTCGTCATCATCAAACAGTTGATCTATTAAACTCTTATAAGCCTCAGTAGGTTCATAATCCACAATAGGGTCAGTTACAACCTTGCCATTTTCTTTCTTTCGACTTTCTATGACGCTCAAGAACTCAGCAAAATACTGTTCTACTGGAGCCAAGTTCATCTCGTCCAGACATAAGAAGTAAGGAGTATGAGGGTCAAGAATTGCCTTCACCATGAATCTGAGGAAAGGACCTACCACATATTGCTCGCCATTAATACGGCTCACATACCCTATTAACTCAGAAGAGTCATGCCAATTCGGCTTTACCTGTACCATCTCATAGTTCTTCGGCTTATGTTCCTTATATTCAGGAGTATCCACTTCCCAGCAAGCACGTGCCAACTCACGAACAATTCGGCTCTTGCCTGTACCAGAGATGCCTGCGAGCAAGAGAAACGGTTTCGACTTGATGGCAGTGATGTAGGGACGGTACTTGGAAGCATTTACTATTGAATTCATAAACACCTTTGGAAGGGGAGCAATCTCTACAGGACTTTCTTCTTTATTGAACCCAATCCATTGAGTTTGTATTGCTTGATATGCTTCGATATCCCCCACAACAGAGTTTAGGACATTCAAGACACATCGATAACTTCCTTCAAATAATTGTCTAAAGAAGCCCTCATGCTTAGGGTTTAGTCTTACACTTTCTTTAGTCCAAATAATATAATCAGAATTCTTTTGAATCAAAGAATCCATACGAGTATCACTCTTATACTGACCTATATATTCTGATGTAGGAGAATTTTTATCCATCAAGAATCTTACCGTATCTTGTAACTCAGCATAGGTCTTTGAAGTCATCACATATGTATAGAACTTATCTCTAGAAACCTCATCAACTCCATTCTTGTGCAAACACCATAAGACCTCACACGAATATAGCAACGGATATATGCTATAGTCAGCAATATTGTCAGTAGAGTCTGTCACGGCTCGAATTCTCAACTTTAGCATTTGTTCTGCCTTTATCAATTCATAGTTAGCAGAACCTTTTCCTGCACTTTTCAGAGAATAGAATACAGGAGTTAGCTCTTCCTTATCATAAGAAGAGCCAGTCTTTTGAAATGGATTTGACTTTGACAATAAGCCAAACAATTGAGCGACAGACAAAATACGATAATTCGAGACGACACCATTTTCACCCTTATGAGTTTCAAATACTTCCGTTGCAGCTTCGCTAGGATAAGCCGCCAACAAAGAACAAGCATCAAACACTTTATCAAAACTCGTTTCTTGCTTTGCAAAATACCAAATACTTTTCTCCGTAAGATTATTCAACTTTTCGTTTATATCCATATCCCTATCTCCTATTTTTTATGTTGCTTGTCATACATTATCATTCTTGCCAAAAACTCCGCAAGTCGAGGTGGCACAGCATTTCCTATTTGTTTACAGATACATGTCTTTGTTCCATAAAAAACGAAATCATCAGGAAAAGACTGAATCCTCGCAGCTTCCCTTGGAGTAATAGTCCTATCAAAAACAGGATGTATATAACGCCCAGCAGATGGTGTATCAAAACGAGTTGTTATCGTCGTTGCTGGAGAATCCCAATCCAAGCGTCCGTAAGCACCACTATGAACCGAATGTATTTCCTCATTCAAACTTTTCCAATTCTGATTTGCACTAATTTTATGCATACGTTCTACAGCAATACCTTTATGAACAGAAGGTACATTATTAGCCAAATCTGTTCTGCCCATTATATCATATATAGCATCTCGCACAGTTCTTCCTTTCGCAAAGTGATTCTTTAAATTATCGGTCAAACTTGCTCTAGTATCTACTTCCAACTGTTTAAAATCCACTTGGTGATGCGAGCCAAAAATTATGACACGCTTTCTAGCTTGAGGAACTCCATAATCATTTGCATTTACGAGATTCACTGATAAATGATACCCTCCATGAGTAAAATTAGCAGAATCATTAAAAATCTCTTTTATAGTAGCTATCACTTCACCATTCTTACTGCTTAATATACCTGCAACATTTTCAAAGATAAAATATTCTGGCTCTAGACGCTGAATCACATTAAAATAGTAATTGAACAGCTCATTTCTAGGATCTTCCATAAAGGCATTGGCTTTTCTTATTCTTCCACCAGCCATAGAAAAGCCTTGACATGGTGGACCTCCAATCACAACGTCAACATGCTTTAACCTGTCCAACGTGTCAGAAGCCAGCTCTTCTTTGCCTAACAAAGCAGAATCCAAATAGCCTACAAAATCCTTCACATCCATATTTATCATCTTTGTATGTGAATGATTTTTCTTATATGATTCAGCTATTTCTGGTACAAGTTCGTTAGCAAGAAAGACATGATTATCTTTGCTTGCCATTTCAAATCCCAATGACAAGCCACCAACACCAGCAAAAATATCTACAATATTCATTTCTTCTCTGTATTTAATCTATATTTTTCTTGATAACTCTTGACAAAAGCCAATTCTTCATCTGATAAATGGAATATCCGTGCAAACTGATTGTCTATTTCATCTATCATTACTTTATGCAGTTTATGCTGGTAAATATAAGATGTTTGAACTGAGCCTATATAAACTTTTGATTTCTCTAACTGCATCTCATATGCATCATATAATCCTGCAATTGTATCAACAATGTCATTTGGAATACTGTCGAAATCAAGTTTTATAAAACTCAAATCCTTCGCAGTAATATGCCAACAATCCGAAATGCATTCCCAAACAAAGAAGAACAAAGATGAATTCATTAATGCAGAAAACAATTTTGCCTTTTTCTCTGTTTTGAAATAGAACGTTTTATACTCTTTTGACTTCATTGGATGAACAAAACTTTTACCCCAAAAAGCCATGCGCATATTTAGCCACACACACCATTGCGACTTAGAAGAGCAGTTGTCTAAAAGACCGGTATCATACTTTTCTGAAACTGCCTGTAAAACACGACACATCAGATTTGTCGAAACTTTTGGGACTCCAACTTTATGTAGCAAAGGCACTTTTGTATACGTCAAGCTTTCCATCAAGTCAAGCTGCTCTTCTTTCGTCCTGTGGTAATACTGAGTACTATATACAGCATGTTCCTTGCTTTTACCGAGAGAAGCGAACATAATAGTCAGCTTTTGATGCACACCATTGAACAAACAAGCAGGCCTATCAGCAAAATTAGCAAAAGCAAGATTGCTTGACATTCTTGTCACCAACAAGCGCAAAGGTTCCATTCTTGGAGTAGAAACTATTGAAATTGGTATGATAAAACCCACTATAGATTTGTTATGTACAAGTTGGCACATAACACGTTCTAGAACATACGAATACAAATTACCACATTTATAAGTAGAGTAACCAGACTCACTTACATACTTATTTGTCATCTTCGCATATTCTACATATGGAGGATTTCCTATCACACAATCAAAGCCGCCTTTGTTTTCAAACACACAAGAATAAGTTTGTTTCCATTCAAACGCACAAGAATCCAAGGTATTACCCACTTTGAAGTTTACAAAGTCTATATCAGAAATATTCCAATACAGCTTACAAGTCAACCATATTCTAAACTTAACTATACAAATAGCCTCTTCATCTATATCAACACCATATAGATTTTCTTCGAAGATTTTCCTAACCAAACTTGAAGTGGGCTTTCTATTTTCCAAAACTTCATAAAGTTCAAGCAAAATTTCAAAAGCACTAAAGACAAAGGCACCAGTACCACAAGTTGGATCCAATATAGTTATATCATACAAACGGCTTAAAACTTCCTCCTTTTCAGAACTATTCAATCTCTTAAAATATCCCAATAAAGACTGCTTACTATTCAGTAATGAAGAAAAATCAACATGCCCTGTCAATAAATAAGAATATACAACAAATTTTGTTATATAAGATGTTGTCTGATAATCGGTATAATACGCACCAATCTCTTTTTTCGTGATATATTTTTCAAACAGAACTCTCAATACTTGTTTCTCAGTCTCTTTAGAAAGATCCCATTTACCCACCAATGATATAAAACTCCTTATAGCTGTTTCATGATTCGCAAATACACTTTGCAATACACTTACATCTAATCCTGTGAATTTAGCAATTTCCAGAGCATTTGCTTTGACGCCATCGATGCCAATACTACCACTATACATAAGAATAGAAGATATAATAGCATTAGCTATACAAACACCATAATGGTGCATGTAGCAACTATCTTCTTTATCGACAAAACTATCAATAAAGGCTGTATATGATTTAAATATTGCAGAGTCCTTCATCACTTTCCTATATTACTTTAGTCAAAGACTTTTCTTAGGAAGACATAGTGACGACAAAATATGACGCCCAAAAACAAGGCATCACATGGCAAAGAAAGCACTAACAATACAAATATAATAGCAGAAGGCTGCACTATAAAATGCTGCCTACCTTAATAATATTGTCATTGAAAAATAAATGTTGTTTTGCCACTATAGCATCACGAGCGTAGAACTTATTCTAAAAAGAGCCACTAAAACCAAAAATACCTGAGAGCATGATACAAAAGAAGCGTGAGCTTCACTTATCATACTCTCAGGCATTTGGCGTGGCCCTCCCAACAGATAAGTTCAGCCCACGCTATAGCGCAGGCATTCACTTTTCTATTGTTGGGATACGTCTTTAAATCGCCAAATTTCGAGAGTATTCCGAATATAGTAAACGCTTTGTATATTAATACATTATATGTCTATAAAATTATTCTTTCTGTTTCTTATTATTTATTTTAATTGTTACACATTCTGTTTATCGGGCGGCAAAGGCGCAAGCCTCGCTCCCTATTCGATTGCAAAGATACAAAGAATATTTGAAAAAACGAAATTAATACGGCATAAAAAGACTAAGTTTTTAAACTTTCATTGTTTTTCACATGAATCCAAAAGATTGTCGCAACAGTGTCACGACAATCTTTTCATCAAGATATTTCACACAGACTATTATCTTGCATCGTAATATACTATCCAAGAACCATTCTTATTACTTCCTTGTCTTTTGATAAGACCTGCCTTGCTTAGCTGATTTACTTGATACTTAGCACTTGCAAATGACAAATCGGCAATATTCTGAGATAAATCCGCATGTGTAGCAGCTGGATTCTCCTTAAGATAACGTAGAATTGCCAATTGCTTTGCGGTCAATTTATCGGACGAAATAGAGGATGATTCCATGTTATCGGACGATTTATCGGACGAAATAGAGGATGATTCCATGTTATCGGACGATTTACAGGACGATTCCAAGTTATCGGACGATTGGCTATCCATTTCTATCTTCATCATCAAATGAACCTCATTCAAATCTTGTCGCTCTGTAAGTTCCGGCTCCGCCCAACGCTGCTCTTTCCAAACCTTCAATATGCTTGGGAAACCAGAGCCGATGTTCTCACCATACCCTATCATACGAAACATTTGCTGGATTCTTGGATTTCTTGCCTTGGTATGCATACCCTCATAAATAGAAGATAATGACAAACGCAAAATACCAGGATTAGAGAAGAAGAAACCATCGGTTCGCTTCTCTATTCTCAAGACACCAGTCGTCAGCATATCTGCATGGATAATACTATTGGTCAAAGCCTCTCTTATCGCCTTATGAACAGGTGTATCATCCTCACGAACCATTCCATTTAAACGGAAAGGTACCTTTAAGTCTATCGTGAGCTTTGGTACTATCATCCTCACAAAATTGTACAGATTGTTTTCCCAACGTCCATCATAAGTAAGGCGACACTATATCTCTCACCCTCCAGACAATGAGTTAAATCCAAATAGTCCATTCGGAAATTATCAAATACCTCGCGTACAGGAAGCCCCTTACCAAACATCAACAAGCCTGCAACAGTAAGACCTTCCCTATGGGTTCTTCTTTCTATCGCATAACCACCCATGTTGATTAGAAATGTTTTATCATCAACATCTTCCCAAACATGTCCTGCATTACGAAGCATGAAAGATGTACGATAACGATGCAGAGCATCCAAATCGACATCATCCATTGTATAGTAATCTATGATTTGCCCATCATTACCATCATCACTTGAATCCCGAACCATTGATTTCCATTCAGATTCAGAGCAATGATAATCTCCTTCATGATTTCTCTTGAAAGTACCTTTGACTGGATTACCGTTAACAAATACTGGGCGAAAATTGTAAGACGCTCTTGGCACATGAATGGCTATAACATTCACACCAGCCACATCAACAACTTCCACATCATCCGCATTCAATATGTTGACACTAACTTTGTCGCTATTAATGGTGTCCCAAAACTCTTTCTGTAACTTAGCTACATCAGAAACACCAGTAATAACCAATTGGGTACTGTTTGTTGCAGCATTTTTTACCTCATCTATTCCTAACAAGATAAATCCGCCATCAGTATTAGCAAACGCAGAGTAGGTCTCCCAAATACTTCTTGGGATACCACCTTGAGCCTTTTTACACTCTAAGTTCACATGTTCACCTTCTGATAGAAGTTTCTTCAAATCCAATTCATTCATCATTACTCTGCCATTTGGAAAGACATAATTATAAGGCAAAATTACTAAAAAGATTTGAGAAAATCACATTATTACATATAATATTTTGGAGATATGAGAAAATAATCGTAAATTTGCAGCATAAACATATAACTTAATATTGAAAGGGCATAAATATGGCAACAGCAATAAAAGCTATACCTACCCTACATGGCGAGGATGCCATTAGGTTTAGAGAAGAGATGGAAGCTAACGAGAAAGCTTTTCTATCTCGTCCAAAGAGAGATAGAAACTCAGACCCATTCGTGATTCAAATGCGTCAAATGTTACACAAAGCAGGGATGTAATCTAACATGAGTAATTTACTATCTACTTGCTTTCCTTGTGTTCTAACAAAGGAAATCATAGAAGAGTGCTATCCTTTTACTTGCGAAAACGATCCAGATATGGATGATTTTTTTCGCAAGGACGCACTTGACTATACTAAATTTAGAATGGGAAAGTCATATTGCTTTCGCCTCATAGAAAACCCAAAAGAAATCGTGGCATGCTTTACCGTTTCTAATGATAGTATTAGACTATTTGATTTAGGCTCTTCTAAAAAGAACAAAATGTGGAAAGAAATTTCGGGAAGAGAAAAAAGATTAAGTCGCTATCCAGGAATTTTAATTGGCCGATTAGCCGTTTCTGAAAAGTTTACGAGACAGGGCATCGGACGTGATGTTGTCAGATTCATCAAAGAATGGTTCGTTGACGAAAGCAACAAATCTGGATGTAGATTAGCAATAGTCGATGCCAAAAACAAGCCAAACGTTTTGAAATTCTATCAAGATAAATGTCACTTCAAATTTCTTTTCAAAACAGAAGTTGACGAATATAAGTACATGCATTTGCACGAAGACAAAGAACTTGATAGAGAACACCCACATTTGAACACAAGACTGATGTACTGCGACTTACTTTCTGAAGAATAACAAGATTATGGACAAGAAACAAATCATAGAAGCGATGCACAACAAATTGCATGAGATTGACCCTCAGGCAAAGGCTATCCTTTTCGGTTCTCGTGCCAGAGGTACAGAGCATGAAGGGAGCGATTGGGACGTATTGATTCTTCTCAACAAACCCAAGATTACCCTGCAAGACTATGACAAGTATTCTTATCCTTTAAGAGAATTAGGTTGGGATATTGACGAAATCATCAACCCTGTCCTTTTCTCCCAAAAAGAATGGGATGCCAACCACTATACTTTGTTTAACCACAACGTAACAAGGGAGGGAATTGCTATATGATTAACGACAGAAGACAATTGGCTGACGTATATCAGCAAACCATAGATATCGTACAGGAGGGAAGCTATACTTCTGTGAATGGGGAGGAAGTGGAACTCTTGGACAATGAACCCATGCTCAAGGGGAGTAGATTCTATACCAAAGCTTTAGATGCCACAAGCGTGCCTACCATCGATGGGGAGACTAAGATCATCGTGGAAAATGATGACAGCATACATTGCGGACATCAGTTGCAAAAGGAAGGATACAACCCTGTGGTGCTCAACCTTGCCAGCCGTCGCAACCCAGGCGGTGGCGTACTGAATGGCAGCCGGGCACAGGAGGAAAGCCTCTTCCGCTGCACCAACCTCTTCCTTTCCATGTACCGCTATGCCTCTTATGCAGAGGAATATGGACTGGAGAAAAGCAAATACCAGTATCCGATTGCCGTTCCTTTTGGTGGCATCTATGTACCTAAAGCTACTGTGTTCCGAGCTGGAGCCAAGCATGATTTCGCACTGCTCGACATTCCTTATTATATGTCGTTCGTAGCCGTGCCAGCCATCAACCATCCCCTACAAGATGAGAATGGAAACATGGGGAAAAGAGATGCCGAGATTACCAAGAATAAGATGCGAACGATATTGAGAATCGGATTGCTGCATGGTCATGACAGCATCGTGCTCGGAGCTTTCGGTTGTGGAGCCTTCCACAATCCTCCTCGCAGCATTGCCCGATTATTCCATGAAGTGATAGATGAGGCAGAATTCAAGAACAAATATAAGCTCATTGCCTTTGCCATCCTCGAAGACCATAACTCGCCAAGAGGCGGAAACTTACAGCCTTTCATCGAGGAATTTAAGTAAGCGACATCTATCAACATATAGAAAAAGAGTGTTAGAGAAGCAGCATACATACGTGCTTTCTAACACTCTTTATCTGTAATTAAGAAACAATTATTTCTCGCATCAAGCCATTACCAGCAATAAGCCTGATGGCGCTTCTCGCACTCAGCTCTCAGCGCAGCAAGATAGTAGCTGCGCTCTGAGCCCCAGCCACGCACGTTTCGCTCATGCGCCACAGTCTCCTGGAGCTTGGCATCATCATACGCCGCAATGCGAGCGGCATAATGAGCGATTCTTGCCTGAGCATAATCAGCCTGATTGTTCTTAACACGCTGTGAATTGATAGCATCATTCACATTCTTTACACTCTTCGAATTGTCTGAATTTGGATTCATAAAGATAATTATTTTAAGTTGTTAAACACTTACGCATCCTTTTACCACCGTGGTTATCTCTATGCGAAACTCGGTTGGTGTGCCACAATTGGGCAACTCTTGATGTTTACGGATGCAAAGTTACGAACTTTTCCTTAATCCACCAAATTTTTGAACAATTATTTTTTCGTTTCCAACTTCACAGTCTTCTTCGCCTTGTCGCTCTTCACCGTCAGCTCTACCTTGGAAGCATCGGTCTGCGAACGCAAGATAACCAAGGCAGAACCCATGAAGAGGCTACGCTCGGCTGTCTTCGCCAACTGCTGCTTAGATGCCAACTCATCCGAAGCCATATCACCATTGTCGACAGCCACGATATCGGCATTGCCCTTCACTGAGAACAGCAACTTAGCGAAAGCACTCTTGTCCTTCGGACTGACCACTCTCCTACCCTTCTTATCAACGGCATAGACACGAACGTGCATCAAGTCTTGTCCATCGGCATGCCATGTCTCAACATCAGGAACGAGCTTGAGAGCGACAGCCTCACCTGTGGTCTCAATCTGATGACGAGCCACGACCTTACCATTCTTCTTAGCCACTGCCACCAAGGAGCCAGGCGCATACGCTATGTCGTCCCACTTGATGCGAGCACGCTGCTTAGGGTCTTCGGAATTCTTCTTCACACCAAGGCTCTTGCCATTCAAGAACAGCTCCACCTCATCGCCATTGGTATAGGTATAGAGCGATACCTTCTCACCCTGCTCACGGTTCCAGTTCTCCGACAACTTGCCAGCACTGACATTGATACCATTCCATTGCACATTGCCCCCAGCCTTCTCGATGACACCGATATGCACAGTAGGCTCATCAGCGAACATACTCTTCACGAAGTAAGCATCTGGCTTAGGCTGCAAGGAGATGTCGAAGACACCCTGGTTCCAGCCCTTAACAGGCCATCCCATACTCTCGCCGAGATAGTCGATGGCACCCCAATAAGCCAAACCGATCACCTTGTCCCTGTTCATCTCATAGAAGTTAGGCCCCATCGCTGCCGTACTTGCCTCACTCTGATAAAACATCTTCTCAGGATAACGCTGCATGTCGCCAGGGAAGTACATATAGCGATAGTTGTAAGAGTTGACCTCTGTAGCCACAGCTAAGTCGGCAGGAATATCATTAGTCTCCAAATTGCGATAACGAGGGTGCATGGCAACGGTTGTCAAACGAGTGTCATCATAACGATGAAGCAGTTCTTTCTGAAGTTTATAGGCTGTTACACCCCAGTCGTTGAAAGGCAAGTTGGCATACTGTTGCAACTCATTGCCCAAGCTCCAGAGCACAACAGAAGGATGGTTGCGGTCACGAGTCACCCACTCAGGGATATTCTTCTGCCAAAGACTGGTCCAATCCACCTTGCCACCAGCATACTGGGTGAGCCACTTGTCATAAAGTTCGTCGACCACCAAGATACCGAGACGGTCGCAGAGCTTGAGGAAGTCCTCGCTATAAGGATTATGAGAAGTACGCACATGGTTCATGCCGAACTCCTTCATCAACTTCAATCGCTTCTCGATGGCACGTGGATAAGCCGCAGCACCGAGCGCACCGAGTGTATGGTGGTTGGCATAGCCCTTCAACAAGACTTTCTTACCATTCACGAGCAAGCCATGGTCCGGCGTAAACTCAACGGTGCGCACGCCAAACTGTTCCTTGATTTGGTCAGCCACCTTGTCATCGCTCCCATAGAGTGTCACCTCTGCTGTATATAAATAAGGTGTATCGCACGACCAAAGCTTGGCATTCTGTAGCGAGATGCTTGGTAACTCATATTCACGGTCACGCCACTGGGCATTGAAGTCGAGGTCTGTCTTCTGCTGAGCCACCACCTTTCCTTCCGCATCAATAATCCTTACTTCCACCGGAATGACGGAATGGTGGGCATCCTTACCCATGGCAGCAGATGCCGCCTTGTTGATTTTCTGTTGATTGACAATCTCGGCACGGATATTCACCTGTTTGTTATTGTCGGTACGGATGAAGAGAGGATGACGCGGGAAGTACAACTTAGAGTCGGTTACGATGAGGTTGACATCACGATAGAGACCAGCGCCCGTGTACCAACGAGAGTTGTTTGGATTTCGGGTATCAGCCTTCACGGCAATCTCGTTCACCTCCCCATACTTCAAGAGCTTGGAAATGTCGACTTCAAAACCGAGGTAGCCATAGTCGGTGCCACCGATGCGCTGTCCATTGAGATAGACATCGCCAGTAAGCATGATGCCCTGGAAGTCGAGCACGATGCGCTTGTCCTTCCAATCATCCTTTGGAGTCAGCTCATAACGATACCAGCCGATACCCATCTCCTTGAATCCACGAGGACTCAAACGGCTGCGCACATTGCTGCCCGCATCACTATTGTCTGGTCGCTCGCTTGCATCAGGAGCCACCCAGTCTTGGGAGATTTGGAAGTCATGCGGAAGATTGACCGTCTCACCCTGTACCTGCATCACAGACTTCAACTGAGACACATCAGAAATATCACCACGATGGAACATCCATCCCTTGTCAATACGAATGGTATCACGCTCTGCTGCCGACAGAGACATTGAAGTCCCTGCCAACAACAAAGTTGCAAATAATATATGCTTTGATTTCATTAAAACGCAAAATTTTAAAAAGCAGAAAGCCCCCTCAAGGTGCTAACCCTAATTATTAATTCTTAATTAATTTCCGTCTGGCTTAGTCACGTCCTGCTGAACAGAGTTGTACCAAACAAATTTATTAAAGTCATCTGGCTGCGCTGGATCATAGTCTTTCCAATCGGCACGCAAGTACTTCACAACAGGCAGATTGAGTTGCTTCATACCCATCACCACCATCTTGGCGACTTCGTAGGCACCGTATGGATTGAAGTGGGTATTGTCTGCGAGAGGCTTGCTTTGTCCAGGGAAGGTGTTGGCTGGATAATGCACCAAGGCCTTCTTGCTGTTCTCATATCCCAAGGTCTCGAAGAAAGTACGAGTCATGTCGTGCAACTCGATGACAGGCACACCCTCTCGCTTAGCCACAGCACGCATGGCATCAGGATAATCACCATGCGTCTCTTGTATCTTGCTATGGGTAGCATCATCGAAGCGACGGCGCTGAGTAGGAGTCACAAAGATGACGTTACCTCCCTTCGCACGTATCTTATCTATAAATATCTTGAGATTATAAGAGAAGTTGTACCAAGCACCTGCACCCGGCATTTTCTCCTTCTGGTCGTTATGGCCAAACTCGCAGATGACATAGTCACCCTTCTTCATCATCTCTAAAATCTTGTCCAAGCGATTGGATGCCAAGAAAGAACCAGCTGTCAAGCCGCTCTCTGCATTGTTGGAGATGGCAACCTCAGGACCAAACCAGCGAGGAATCATCTGTCCCCAACTTGCCCATGGCTCGTATGCTTGATCGACTACGGTGGAGTTTCCACAAAGGAAGATAGTAGTAGCAGTGGTGTCACGCTCTATCTTTACCTCCTTTACGACAGGAGCCGCACCAGTAAACTCCAAGTTGATGGCATTGTCCCAGGTATTATATAATTTCTCACGGTCCTTAATCCTCACAAACTTACCGTTTCCAATTTCAGGCGTGCGCTTGTTTACCACGAACTCGACAGTCTTAAACTGACCCTTCTTTGTTGCCACCTCGTCAACCATCAGTCGGCGGTTCTCGGCGCGTACCACGGTTTTGCCCGCTTTCTTCTTGGAACCCAAGACCACGGTTACCTTATAGTTGCCATCAGGCACCTCTATGTTGCGGGTGAAAGGTTCATTTGATTTCACATTCTGAGCCTTGCTCAAATCCAAGTCGATGGTTTGAGCAGATAAAGGCAGTGACATAAGAAGCCAACTTGCCATCAAAAAATACTTATGTTTCATCATTGCTGATTCTACGCTTTTAGTTGTTGATAAATGTTTTGTCGCTTGCAAAATTAAACGATTCTACATATAACTACGTATGCTTTTCATACAAAAAATATGTATTTTGTACGAAAAGCATAGCAGAGAGCATTTTCCTTGACCTTTACTTCAAGTATTTTGCCAATGGACTCTTCATCTTCTTCAAGCCCTTAGCCACGCTCTTGGCATTCAACTGCGCACCCTTGAGCGAAGTATGGGTGTGGTCATGGTTGTAATAAGCCTTGGCTTTCTTCTGACCAATCTTGTCGAGCGCATCAGCAGAGATGTTGTGCAAGTCGAGGAAGTCTACACCTGTCTCTTCCACCACCTCACGATACCACTTGCCATAGGTATCATTTCTACGCTCTATCTTGCCCTTAGGCCACTCATTACGAGGAGTCAGAGAAACGAGGATAGGAGTTGCGCCCTTCTCACGAACATCCTGGATGAACTTCTTCAGATACCATCCGAAAGAATAAACCACCTCGTACTGCTTGTTCTCCTCCATCTGATAGACATGACAGGTATCCTTGGCACAAGGGATGGAGCCACGCATCTTCTTGTCGGTCAAAGAACAGATGTCGTTATGACCAAACTCGATGAGCACATAATCACCAGGCTGAAGACTATTGTATACCTTGTCCCATCTGCCCTCGTTGAGATAAGAACGAGAGCTGCGACCTGCCTTGGCAGCATTCACACAGGTTATCTTCTTCTGGTCGAAAACAGTATAAGCCTGAGAGCCCCAGCCCCACATGCCATCCTTGTCCTTGTCGGCATTCTTCACGGTGCTGTCACCAGTCAAGAAGACTACAGGTTTTCCTGGCTCACGCTTGAAGTTCTCCACAGGCAAAGCCACGTTGATCATCATCGCCTGAAGTGGAGCGAGATTAGTGTCTTTGCTCTCAGCGATACCCTCAGCAGCCGAACGAGCGTTCATCATCGCACCGAAACGAGAGGTATGGATGTGGTCGGTGAAGAAGTGATACTTCTCCTTCCAATGACCATAGCTATCAAGCTTGGCTGCGGAAATCTCATTCAAGTCAACGAATGGCACGCCCTCCTGCTCAGCCACCTGCTTTGCCCAAAGACCGAAAGTCTTGTTGACTCTCACAATCTTATCGTTCTCATCGTAGGCATCACGAGGAGTCAGAGACATCAAGATAGGATGTGCGCCGAGCGCCTTACAATCATTAATGTACTTACGCATGTACTCACCGTAGGTATAGACGGTTTCTTTCACACCCGTCTCCTTGATGGTGACGTTGAGTGTGTCCTTGCCGATGCCAGGGATGCTGGCACGAGCACGTCCATGGTCGTATGGACCATTGTCGTTATGTCCGATGGAGATGATGACCCAGTCGCCCTTCTTGATGCCCTTGCGCACATCAGGCCAGAGACGGTTATAGAAAGTACGGCTGCTCATGCCACCGAGGGCTTGGTTCTCTACGGTAATCTTGCTTTCGTCGAAGAACTCATGCTCATAGTATCCCCAGCCCCACTGACCATTGTTACCATTTCCGAGAGTACCATTGCGCATGGTAGAGTTACCAATCAAGAAAAGCACAGGGTTGTTTCCCTTGCGACTGGTTCCTGGGGTGATACGAGCTGTCATCGCCTTGTTGAGACTATCCACGGTATTGTCAATCACATGGTTGACATCTTCCATAGGTCCAGCAACAGGCTTTGTCTTGTCATTAGACTGTGCGAAAGTTGTTGTCGCAGCAGCCAACAATGCCATTCCAAATAAAATACGTTTCATAAATATTTCTGTCGTTATTAATTTACACCTTATTATATATATAGGAATTGGATTTTTCAAAAAAAATCTCTTTTTATTTAAAGTCACTTCACTTTCTCCGCCTTGTCGGGGAGATAATATCCGAGATGAGGAGGCTGATTATACCCTACGTTCTGCCAAGCCACTCCCATGCGATAGATATGGTCGTGCATCAAAGTAGGCACTCGATAATCCGTCGGGATATTGGTCGTGAAGATATTCAAGTGAGCGGCATCACTCTCATCCCAATAGATGACTTCCTCGCGCCAATCGCCGAAGAGGTCGGCTTGAAGATTAGGCGTTGCCTTCGACCAGTTGCAACTTACCGAGTGTCCCATCTCGAAGAGTTGCTTGCCATTGCTCAAAGGCAGAGCCACCCCTTCCTTGCCATTCCATTTTTGGATATATGGAGGGAAATGAGGAGCACGTCCGTTTGCCAGGAGTTCTTCTTGTAAGTCGCCATCCCAATAGATGCGGAAGTTCATGGCTGGCATCGGAGAAGCAGCATGGAAGGCGGTCTTCTCATTGCTATTCCAATCCTTTTGTGGAGGCATTTGTGGTTTAGACTTTTCACCTTTGGCAGGACGTTTCTTCCAAGCGTCCTTTGCGGAATGGATGACATTTCCTTTAATGTCTCTCACCTCAGGCTTGTCAGAGCTCCACATCTCGCACCCCCGATGAGAGGCATCAATGTCGGCGGCAAGTCCCCTACCCGTATCATCCCTATCATAGGTACGGAAGATGATTTCTCCCGTCTTGGCATCACGTAAGTCTGAGCCATACGGATAAGACTCATGTACCATGAAGTACTCCAAGCCCGGCCTGTCTGGATCCAAGTCGCCTAAGTGTTGCGCATCGCCATGTCCCAAGCCCGTGGAATAGAGTAAGGTTCCATCATTGTTGATGGCAGCAGAGCCGTATGTGATTTCATCGCATCCATCACCATCCACATCTCCTACCGCCAAGCTATGCGCACCTTGTCCATAGGCCGTAGCAGAGAGTTCACGCCCATCCTTTGAGATATTCTTCAAGCCATGAGCCTCTTTGACAACATTCCCATTGGCATCGGTCACCATCCAATCATTAGGAGATACTGAAACATGGAGCCATTTCGTCTTGAGCTGCTTGCCATCGAAGTCTACCGCCAAAAGATAGGAACGAGTATAATAGCCACGGCACATCACAGCACTCGGCAGCTTGTCTGTGCCATCGAGGAAAGCCACGCCAGCCAAGTATCTCTCGCCACGGTTTCCATAGTTGCCCTTGTCACCCCAAACGGAGGAATAAGCAGGGAATCCATCTTGCAAGGACTCGCCCTCAGCCACCTGTCTGCCCACACCGAAAGCACGGTTAGGATTGTACCATACAGTGTGCATCGCCTGTCCTGTCTCTCCATTGAAAACCGTGAGCAATTCTGGTCCCGTCATGATTCTACCTGCACTATTGCTATAATCCGCAGCATTGTCAAGACTACGAATATCCGCATCGGTAGCAGCCTGGTTCACAAAGTTGGCCTTGCCATCCACGCTTCCAACGGAAGTCTTGCAAATCATCTCCGCCTTTCCATCACCATCGAAGTCATAGACGAGGAACTGGGTGTAGTGAGCACCCGCACGGATGTTCTTGCCGAGGTTGATTCGCCAGAGTTGGGTACCATCGAGACGATAGCAATCGAAGATGACTTCGCCTGTATACCCATTATGGGAATTATCATGGGCATTGGAAGGGTCCCATTTCACGATCAGCTCATACTCGCCATCACCATCCACGTCACCCACGCTACAGTCATTGGGAGAATAGGTATAGGAACGTCCATCAGGAGTAACCCCACCTTGAGGACGATTCACAGGCAGCGACTTGTAGAGGTCAGCCCAAGGTTTCACTTTCTTTGACACCTCACGGTTGGCTACATCGTCAGCCTTAGGCACCTGCTGATAGGTGATGACTTGGTAAGTGTTAGATGCTGTTCCCTCCTTATCTATATAGTTGGTAACCTTGACATGCGAGGCGATGACCTTGCCATCTCTCATCACATCGAAGCGCACATCCTTGCTATCGGTGCCAAGCAAGCGCCAGCTCACGAAGATACCCTTTTCCTGCGCAGGCAGAGCCACGACACCTCGGTCAAGACGCTCCATATAGGAAGATGCAGCATTTTGTCCCCAAGCTGTATGATTAGACATACATGACATTCCCAACATCAGCAATGCCACATACTGTAGTTTTCTTTTCATAAATAGTATGATAAAAGTTTTGTTTTAGTTATTGTGGTGCAAAAGTAAGAGAAAACAAGGATTTGCCACTTCAACATTTGGTAAAAGTACTTCAGTTTTTGCCAACAGTTACAGAATACGAGTGGCTGATAGGTAAAGAAAACGAAAAAATAAAGAAGAAGCGAAAAACTTTATGTTGTAGAGTTAACCTGTTGGCGGAATTAGTTTTATGTCTAATGATATGAAACGTAAACTATTGGCTGAAATGTAGATAGGTATCTAAAATAATTGGACATTTCTTTTGCTATCTCAAATAAATGTAGTAACTTCGCAGCGTTTTTTTATATAAAGTATATAGATATGGAGCAAAATGAAATAAAAAGAATACCTTATGGTGTACAAGATTTTGGGCAACTGATGGAGCAAAACTCTTACTATGTGGACAAGACCATGTATATCCCAAAGTTAGAGGCAGAGCCCAACAATCTCTTCTGCATTCGCCCTCGCCGTTTTGGCAAGAGCGTATTCCTCGGCATGCTCCATGCCTACTATGACTGCCAAACAAAGGACAAGTTCCAGCAGTGGTTTGGTGACCTTTGGATAAGCAAACACCCAACCCCTCTTCAAGGAAGATATCAAGTGCTGCACCTTGATTTCTCCCAGGTGGGAGGAACCATTGAGGAGTTGGAGAAGAACTTTGACAAGTATTGCAAAGTCAAGTTTGATAGCTTCATCGACATATATCGAGAGTTTTATTCAGAAGAATTCATCAGAAAGGTAGAAACTGCCGAATATGCGACAGATAAGCTGAACCTGATTAATGACGAGTCGAGAAAACATGGCTATCCCCTCTACCTCATCATCGACGAATATGACAACTTCACCAACACCGTGCTCAACGAGCAGGGCGAAGCGGTATACCATGCCATGACCCATGCCGAGAGATTCTACCGTGACATCTTCAAGAAGTTCAAGGGATCTTTCGAGCGCATTTTTATTACAGGTGTCAGCCCTGTGACATTGGATGATGTGACCAGCGGATTCAACATCGGATGGAACATCTCCACCAAGGAGGAGTTCAACCAGATGCTCGGTTTCTCCACCGAGGATGTGAGGGAGATGTTCACCTATTATAAGAATGTGGGACAGCTGCCAAAGGATGCCGACATCGAGGCAGTCATCGGGGAGATGAAGCCTTGGTATGACAACTATTGCTTCTCGGAGGATGCCTTGGAAACACAGAGCAGGGTCTTCAATTGCGACATGGTGTTCTACTATCTGCGCAATTACATCAGCCGTGGGCAGGGTCCAGAAGAGATGATAGACCCGAACACCAAGACGGACTACAACAAGATGAAGAAGCTCCTGCAGTTAGACAAGCTCGATGGCGACCGCAAGGGAGTGATTCGAACCATCGCCGAGGAGGGAGAAATCGTGTGCAAGCTCTACGAGACTTTCCCTGCCTACAAGATTACAGACCCCAAAGTCTTCCCAAGCCTGCTGTTCTACTATGGCATGCTGACCATCAAGGGCACAAAGGGCGCCAAGTTGGTTTTGGGTATCCCCAACAACAATGTGCGCAAGCAATATTACACCTACCTGCAAGAACTCTTCGAGGAGAAGGCAAGTTTGAATACAGAAGTGCTCACCGACTACTTTTATGACATGGCATACGATGGCAAGTGGCATGAAGGCTTGCAATTTATGGCGGATGCCTACGCCAAGGTATCGTCCGTGCGTGACGGCATCGAGGCGGAGCGCAACCTGCAAGGGTTCTTCATGGCATACCTCAACTTGAACGCCTATTATTATACGGCTCCAGAGTTGGAGCTGAGCCATAGCTATTGCGACTTCTTCCTCCTACCGGATCTCACCCACTATGCCAGCAAGCATAGTTACATCCTGGAGCTGAAGGTCCTCTCGAAGAAGGAATGGGACGAGGAGGCAAAGGATGCCTTTCACGAGGATGGTACCCCGATGACCAAGGCTGAGAAGCAATGGGAGGACGCAGTGGAGCAAATCAACCGCTATGCCATGGCTCCGAGGGTAGAAGCCCTCAGACAAGGCACCGAACTGCACAAGATCATCATGCAGTTCAAGGGATGGGAATTGGCAAGGATGGATGAGATATGATGCAAGAATAAAACAAGGAATTGCCACTTCAACATTTGCTAAAAGTACATCAGAATCCAAGAGCATAAAAGGCATATCACGTACAGAATACGAGATATGCCTTTTATTCAAAAGAATCACTTGACAAAACGTCTGTCAACGATTCTGCCATATTATTTCAAAATTACCTTCTTGCCACCCTTAGGTGTACGGATAATGTAAGTACCTGCAGAAAGTCCACAAGCCTTCAAATCTTTCATCAAAGAAGCTTGAGAGGTCTGCAAACTTGTCATCTTGAATCCAGCAAGTGTATAAACATCTGCCTCAAAGATCCCTGCCTCAAAGCCAATCTCATCAATACCAGTAGTATTAGCTACATAGATACAACCATTTACTAAGAAATTAGAAGTATCCCATCCCATTCCATCAGGAAGAGCCTGTAGATTAAAAACTGGATTACCACTGATAGTACCTACACAATCAAGTATTCTTACATATTCACCTATGACAGGAGTCCAAGTCGACTTATAGGTTACATTAACAGTTCCACTAATTGCAGCATTTCCAAGAACCTTGAAATATGCCCATGCTGGAGTTACAGCTCCATTAAAACGATTTACAATAACAGAATCTTTATTAGTCTTATTAACATAGATACTTCCACCTTCCTCTACATTCAGATTTCTTGCGATAGTGATAATTCCTGTATTGTTCGTTTGAGCAGAAGCAGCAGATGCACCCGCACGCAAAACGCCACCAGAAAGCACATTCACTCCATAAACATAGCCCAATCCACGAAGCTCACCAGCATCCTGTACATAAGTAATCGTAGATGTTGTCATGGAAGAAGTAGCAGCAGCCTTATTCAACTTGACTGCACCATCTATAATCTTCAAAGACTTGGCATTGGCAAGAACACTCTCATTAGAGATAGTCCAAACACCCGTACCATTCTTCACCACATTACTACCATTGATAGAACCAGAGAAAGTAAAGTCAATATTCTTGCCACCGATGGTCAATGTATTTGTGGCTGAACCATAGTAGCCACCATTACTGATATAACCAGAACCTGTCAAGGCACCGATGGCAAAGCTCTTTCCACTGGTATTAAATGGAGTAGCCTGTGTAAAGCGAGAATCCACATTCAATGTAGCTTTTGGAATACCATAGGTATTGTTGAAGTCAAAGACTGGCTCGTATGAGTTCTTGTTGCCACGCTTTGCATTGATGGTTCCCTCAAATGCACTCCAGTTACCCTTGAAAGGACAACGTACCCATGTGGCATAGATGTCAATGATACCAGCACCAGTCAACTTACCGGTATAGTTACAACGCCCATCTGGATACCAGATACCAGACTTGCCCTTAGGCACCTCAATATTCACATTATCAGTATTGTCACTATAGATACTATTGCTTGCCTGCAAAACTACCTTGCTACCATTCAGTACAACAGTCTTGCCTGAGAAGTGAGCATCCTGGAAGTCATATACTGTACCCGCATTGATATAGAGGGCATCATAATCAGCTGTACAATTCAACTGCAATGTACCAGTACCTGCCTTATAGAGATTACGTTCTGTGGCAGAATTAGCCTTTAAGATACCACCATTCAGAATCAATGTTCCTATAGTATTGATGATACCACCTTGCTCTCCTATCACGATAGGATGAGAAGCTGTCATGGCAGCATTGGTCTTCAACGTACCATTGTTCTTTAACGTGATACTATTGGAAGCATCGCCTAAAGCACCATAAGCCAAGCCATCATTATTTGCCAAGGTAGAAGGTACCAAGATACCCTTACTGATGATAGTTCCACCTGTATACTTATTGGTATTCTTGATGTTAACAGTACCTGTGCCTTCCAAAGAGAGCGTTCCATCGCCCTCAATAGCTCCATCTCCAGAGAGTGTATAAGTTTTACTGTTGTTCTTGAACACTACACTTGTTGGTGTTACGTCTTGAGCCAACTGCACATCGGTTGTTGACGCATTGTCATCAAAGGCGACCTCATCACCTGTAACGAAATGCTTATCGGTAGAAGTGAAGTTCTCTGTGTTCATCAAGTCCCAGACAGAGCCATTGGCACCTGTCCACACACTGCTCTCAGCTGCACGAGTATCACTGATGGTCAATGTTATCTTACCATCGGCATAATTCAAGCGAAACTTCTGACCAGAAAGTCCCTCGACAGTAACATCAGAAAGATTGCCAGTCAACTCACCGACCTCTGCCAAGACATAAGAACCTGGCTTAGGAGCAGAAGTAAACTCGAAGACTGGAGCATTATACTGAGGACCATTCTCCCAAGTCTTCTTCTCTATGCTCATCTTGGAAGCCACGAGTTTGTCTGCGTCGGCATCCTTTACATCGAATACGACACGAGCACCGAAGCCAAGTTGCAAATCTGAAACGGTCAAAGTACCTACATTGTCTTTGCCTCCTGGACGAATCACAGAGCCATAATCGGCCTTGATACCACCCTTGAAGTTACCGCCATTAGAATTCAATTCTGCAAAGCGATTGAGCCAAACAGGACTACTCTCCATAGTTCCATCAAACTGAAGAGTTCCTGCCCAAACATCAGTCTTGCCGGTATAAGTCTCTGTAACATTTGGAAGAACCAATGTACCATCACCTTGCTTTACCAAACGAGTAGCACCCGTGAAAGCACCACCAGTCAAAGTATGTGTATAATAGGTATACTTAATTTCTGTATCCTTTGTCTTACACTCACTCGCAGCAGTACCCTGTACCCAAGAAGGAGCATTATCTGTGAAGATAGCAGGCGATGCACCATTTGCGACTGCCACAGTAATATCATTTGTAGCATCAAGCAATGCATGCTTGCCATTCAATGATGAACCAATAGAGGTAGATACTTCCTCACGACCAGTAGTTGTCAATGGTGGAGGGGCAATCGTGATACCCTCCAACTCACCCAAGAAATAAGATGCATGAGGTGGCTGGTTATATCCGCATGGTTGCCATACCATCGCATTACGATACTGATGGTCGTACCACAAAGAATAGTTACGCCACTCAGTAGGTGTTGTCGTCGTATAGATACGGATATTATTGTCGGCAGTACGCTCGATTACTTCCTCACGCCAATCACCGAAGATATCACCTTGGTAACATGGGGTTGCCTTCGTACCATTATTGGAATAAGCACCAGAGAATGTTGCCAATGTGCCAACTCCTGGTTTAGAAACAGTGATATTATCGAAGCACTCCTCTTGGAGGTCACCATCCCAATAGATACGGAAGTTCTGTCCCAATCCGTTAGTGTTGACACTGACATGGTCATTTGTCACTGAAGATACAGGAGTGTCATGCGCTCCAAATCCTATAGAACCCGGAATCGTATTATAGAAGTTACCAGCCAAGCATCGACCAGCATCGTTGGTATCGGTCATACGATAATAAATCTTGCTGGTTGTAGCATCACGATAGTTATTGGCAGGATTATCCTCATTACATGCGAAGACTTCCTGACCATGAATGTATGGATTCAAGTCCCCAACGTGGGAAGCATCACCGTGACCGAGTCCTGTTGTGGAAAGCCCCATTCCATTGTCATCTATTACCATAGATCCCCATACGATTTCATCACGACCATCCCAATCAACATCTGCGATGGTATAGTTGTGATAGCCCTGACCATACCAAGGAGAACCCGCTTGATTATTAGTCCACTTCCAACGTACCTTAAGCGCATGGGTAGAAGGATCGACATCATAAGCAATAAACTTGTGACGTGTATAGATACCACGACCTAAGAAGATACTTGGATGCTTGCCATCCAAATAAGGAGCACCAAAGAAATACTTGCTGGAACGATGACCATAACCATCACCCCAAGCCTTTGACAAGTCGGTTTCTCCGTCTTCCAATCGTTTCAGAGGAAATTCGATGCACTGATATGGTTTACCAGTAGCTCCCTCACAATACCAAAGGAACTCCTTGCCATAATGTGTAAACCACTCTACCGAACCAGAGCCCTTAGGCTCACGATAGTTAGTCCATGCTGTACCATTCTTGCCATCAGCACCAATGGTATAAGTAGTGCCATCAGCCATGTGTACGGTAGAGCCTTCCTCCAATCGCATCACGACCTCAGCCTTACCATCCATATCCCAGTCGTAGCCTACGATATTCTGCTCATTATTCTGGAAGTCACCCATGTTAGGTCCACAGTTCACCCACCAAAGCACAGTACCGTCTTGCTTGATACATTCCAAGAGAGAATACTCCTTTGTTTCTACGCCATTGATGGTAGGACCATTCTTTGGGTAAAGCTGCGCTCCCTCTTCTGAGTTATCAAACTTCATCAAGATTTCCACTTCTCCATCACCATCCACATCGGCACAACAAGCATCATTAGGAATATAAGTAGACTTCAAAGATTTGTCGTGCTGGATAGTGATTGACTTGTAGTTATTTGTGAAGACGGAAGCAGCCTTAGAAGCAGCCTGCTCTACTCCATTCACAACAGCCTTTACGGTATATTTGCTGCTCGAAGAACCTGAGGCATCAGTATAGTTTGACACATCAAGAGGATCAGAGTTGACCTTTGTCCCATCTCGATAGAGATTGTATTTGACATCATAATACTCATCCGCCTGGATGCGCCAAGAGCAATACACCCCCTTGGTCGTTTGTACAGCTATCAGACCACGATCAAGCTTGTCGGTATAGCGTTGAGCTTGTGCCCCTACGCTTGCCAACATGAAAAATGCCGCAGTCACAAAAAACTTCTTCATAAATATATTTATTTAGGTTTAATTTGTAATATTACAATAGTTTGTTCATTCTCATTTATTTGGGTGCAAAATTACCGATTTCTATCCTTATACTACCCGACTTTTTGACCAACATTCTTTTTTTTTTGACAAGAAAAGAGATGCGAAGTTCACAAAAGAAAAAAAGGCATACCCTTGAAGAGTATGCCTTAATTTAATTATGTTATCTATTTACAGATTACTTCAACTGAGCACCAGATACTGAATATACCTTGTCACCCTTTACAATTCTGATACCATCCTTAGTAACAACCTTCTTCACTGCAGAAGTAGAAGTCTCAGCAGCATTTACAGAAGAGATGCCAGATGTACCAGGAACGAAGCCCTTGTAAGTCATCACAGTTACATCACAGAGAGCTGTATCATAACGGAAGAGATTGTAAGATTCACCTGCCACACAAACAGTATTGACATTGCAATCCCCCTTATCAGGACGGTCATAACCACCACGAGTATGAACGATGTAGAAGTTTGGCTTTGAAGCATCATCAGATGTATACATTGGATCAAGAGTCAAAACTGCATAGTTAATAGAAGTATTGTAATAAACAATACCCTCCAAAGGGAAGACATTCCATGCAGAAGCATCATACTTAGAGTTTGCCACGAAGTCCTCTGTTGGAGCCAAAGGAGCGAAAGCTGTTGTTGGATTCTCTGGAACCAAAACATTCCACTTTGCATCATTAGTACCGATGGCACTCATATCATAGAAGCCATGACCTGCCTTTACCCATGCATAATCCTTGCTTGAATCATAGTTGTTGTCTCTATTGCCATCCTTGTCGTAACCATAAGTCTGAGTTGAGTAGATACGATCCCAGTGAGACTTATTAGCAGCATCTACAATCTCTACAACAGAGAAACCTTCCTTACCCTTGTCACAAACATCCTTAGACCAAGCATAGTCTGTCTTAGAAGCTGTAACATACTCAGCATTATTATTAACAGTTACCTTAGAAGACTCTGCATACCAAGGAGAAGGGTGGTTTGCATCCTTTGCATAAATTTCCAAAGAGCCTTTCTGATTCACATTCACCTTATCACCTGTGAAAGCATCACCTTCCTTAAGCACATTACCAGAAGCATCCTTAAGTGTATAGTGAATTGTTACTACTGGAGTCAACAATGTGTTGGAGTTGTCGGCAGTAAGTGTATATTCCTTTGCATAACCCTCAGAAACGTTTGTAATTGAAGCAACAGGAGTTGGCATTGTAACCATCTCACAAGTTACAGGAACCACATTCTCATCAGAAAGATTTTCTGGATTATCTGCCAAAGAAGTCCAAGCTTTCAATTCACCAGACTTACTACAGAAAATAAGCTTAGAACCATTAGGTTCATCACTTGTTGTAAAATCAGGCATTTCATTAGCCTCACCATACTCAACTGTATATTCTTCACCATCAGTCAAAGAATTACCTGCATAATCAGAAGCATCACCAAGCTGAGTCCAGTGCAAAGTTTCATTCTCTGCAAAAGTAGCCTGGTACACACGCTGCTCACCCATAGCTGCAATCAACTCCAAAGAAGGAGTATTAGCGAAAGGACCCTCTGCCTCATAAGAAAGGCCAATGTTTGAGAGTTGATGTACAGAAGAACCATTCATACCAAACACAAAGATACCAGCACGGTCTTCTGCACAAACATAGTTATGAACACCTGTCTTCAGCACATTACCCTCTTCATCAGAGATTGTATATGTTGCAGTCTTATCATTAGCATTGATAACTACAGCAAACTTATAGGTTTTCTGGCTTGAGAGCACAAGAGTTTCCTCTGTTGTCTGAGTCCAATCGGTTTTACCAGTAGGATTCTCATTAATCCAAATAGTAAAGTCACCATTATTAGCGGCAGGCTTTTCACCTACTCTCCAACGGAAGAAATAATCCTCACCTTCAGTTGCATTCCACCAATGCTGGTTGTGAGTTGCTACACGCTGATCATCTTTTGTACATGCATTTACTGGAAGCAGTGTAAACTCCATATCAGAACGAGCATACATAGTACTCATATTCAAGTCCATTGTGAACTTATAAGTTTTATTAGGAAGGCTATTGATATCAGTCTTTGCCCAAGCTTCCTCATTCCAGAAATAGTTGAGCATACGTCCTCCATTTTTCTTGTTATAAACTTGAAGATACTCCTTACCTGGTGTAGACTCAAAGTTGGCTGCATCCTGAATTACCCATCCAGAAGCCATCTTGTCTGTAGGCACCTTAAAGAAGTACTTGTCCATTAACTGCGCTTTTGCCATTGTACTAAAAATGGCCAAAAGCATAGCAATAAAAGTAAACTTTTTCATTTTGTTTTGTTTTAAGTTAATATAATTATTGTTAGTTTATTTTGTTTCCCACTGCAAACCATCAACTCCGTCAATCAAGAGTCAAGATTTGCAATGGGAGATTCAAAATCAATTCCAACCTGGGTTCTGTACAATCGCATTACCAGATTTCATAATCTCAGTCTGAGAGAATGGGAACAAGTTCCACTTGCTCTGCCATTGACCATCGCCACGAGTTACAGCCACCTTATTATATGTATAAGTGCCATCCTCGTTCTTGGTAATCTCCATGCGATGTATGTTCATAAACTTGTCACCATCTTCCATCCAACGGCGTACATCATAGAAACGATGTCCCTCGAAAGCCAACTCTACACGACGCTCATTCTTGTACTCTGCCCAAAACTGATTGTTGTCCATGCCAGTTGCAAAAGCAGGCATTCCTGAACGAGTGCGAGTCTTGCTTGCCATCTTGGCTGCTGTCTGGGAAGCAGGAACGGTAACACTAATTTTATGATCCTCATCTATCACATACTCTACTACTCCACTTGCATCAGCAGCGTTTGTATTGCCGCAAGCCTTGAAGTACTGATAGAGAGCCTCAGCATAGTTCAGATACATACCTCCCATACGGAATGTCAACCATCCGTGAGCTGAAGTTGTAGCTGCATAGCCAGAACGAGCACGGAGAATTTGGTCTGCATTACAGAACTTCTTAAGATAATAGCCAGTAGTCGTTGCATAAGCCTTACCTGCCGCATTACCAGTGCGAGAGTGATAACCACCCTCATAGGTCTCAATTGTTGGATGCTCACTGTTGTAAGCAGCCAAATCGTTAGGCCAAGCATCTCCATTAAGAACAACCGTAGTCTTCAATCGAGGGTCACGGTTCTCATAAGGATTAGCAGGATCATAGAGTGGACTATCAGAGATGCTCTTACCATCTGTACACTCGAAGGCATCAACCAAATCTTGCGTAGGACAGTTACCACCCTGACCAGAAGAATAACCTACAGGGAAGTTATAACCCTCGAAAGAGCTTGATGAAGCTGTACGACGAGCAAAGAGGATTTCCTTGGTACTTTCTGTGTTAGAATAGAACTCTTTATCCCACAACAAGTTCATGGAAGAAGCCAAGCCATAACCCTTAGCCTCAGCTTCGTCAATCAATTCCTTGTTGGCAATCACAGCAGCAGCCCAGAGGTTCTTCTTCTCTTCCTCTGTCTTACCTTGTGTAAAGAGAGGAGATGCATGATAGAGTGCAGCCTGTGCCTTCAAGGCAAGAACAGCATACTTATTGGCACGTCCTGTCTCAGCCTTTCCCAAAATCATATCTACCTTTCCAGCGTAGTCCTCTATAATTTTATCCTTGATGCTATCGCACTCATTATTGATGAAGTCGAAAATCTCATCAGAAGTTGCACGTGGCAGAGCTGTTTCCTCAGAACCTGTGGTATTGTGCTCTTTAAAAGGAACACCACCAAACTGGCGGACCAAGGTGAAATAGAAGTAAGCACGTGCCCAACGAGCCTCATACTGATAATTTTGATAAAGGTACATCTGCTTCTCGTAATCCAAGTTGAGTTTGAACTGGTCAAATGTCAAACCAGACCAATTGTCTATCACCTCATTACAATAAGTGATGCCTTCGTATGCCTTCGACCAAATGGAAGAACGGTTGTTGGTTGGACTCCAGTTTCCATTATAGAAATCCTCAACCGCATTGCCATCATGGCTGTACTCCGACTCATCAGTAGCAGAAGAAAGCATGGCACCAGATAGATTACCCCAATCTGTATCAATATCTGTATAAATGGTGGTCATCAATCCACCTACATAAGCGAATGAACGCTGGATATAATCTTTGTCGTATGCGGTATACTCTTTGTAGTCCATATTGCAGGAAGACAAAGCCATAGCTGCCAACGCAAAGCTAAATAATGTTTTATTTAATTTCATAATTGTAGTCCTTTCGTTTAGAATGTTACAGCAGCTCCTACCTGAAGACTCTTTGTCAAAGGCTGGGTTGCACCGTATGAAGCAGCATCAGCCTTGTCAAGATGGTCGGCCGTGAAGAGGTCTGTGCCACGTACATATACCTTCACTGCATTGATAATACCCATCTTATCCAACAAGCCCTTTGGCAAGTTATAATACATCTCGACATAACGAAGCTTGAGATAGCTACGATCAAACATATTGAGGGTGCTATTCAAATCGTTGTTTGCATTGCTGGTAGTAGAAAGACGAGGGAAGAGAGGATTCTCTGTATTGCCACGCTCTGCAGACCATGAGTTCTCATAGAGATACTGAGACAATGTATTGCTTGCCACAGCGGAACGATACATACCATTGGTGGTCTTGAAACCTGTCCACTTACCAACTCCCTGGAACATTGCATCGATACCCAAGCCCTTGTACTCAGCCCCAAGATGGAAGTTGTAATACAAATCAGGAGCCGCAGTACTATAGCCTATCGCCTTACGGTCATTGGAGTCAATGACACCTTCGCCAGTAAGGTCCAAATACTTCACATCACCAGGATAAACGGTAGTGAAACTCTGTATAGGATAACCCAACTGCTTCATTTCAGCAGCAGAAATAACACCATCACCATTCAAGTCATCGCTCTTTTGGAAGAATCCATTAGCTACGTAACCAAATGCCTGACCATAACGAAGTCCTGTAGATGAGGTATTGGCATAGAGCTGTGGAGCCTCAGCCTGATTCTTGACAATAGACTTATTCCAAGTCATGGAAGCACCCACATTGATGGTCCAATCTTTGCCCAACTTCTTGCTATAATCTGCTGAAAACTCAATACCCTTGGAATCAAGAGCACCAACATTCTCGTATGGAGCTGTCAAACCGAAGACACTTGAATAACTACCAGCAGTAGAATACCAAATATCATAACGATGCTGGAAGTAGAAGTCTGCGGAAATATTCAAGCTTCCAAAAAGAGTGGCATCAAGACCCATATTAAACTTGGTTGATCTTTCATGGCCTAAACTCAAAGTACGTGCAGTTGACAAATAGGTATTACCCCACTGAGTACCCGTATAAGTGGCATCAAATGGATAAGAAGTACCATTCATCATATAGAACTGGTCATAATAAGTCCATACATCAGCACCTGGGAGAACATCCAAAGCCTTATTGCCCCAAGACATACGGAACTTCAGGAAATCAACCCATTTTACATCCTTCATGAAAGACTCATTGGAAATATTCCATGCTGCAGAGAAGTTAGGTGAGAAGAACCACTTGCTTCCAGGAGCCATACGGCTTGAACCTGACTCCACAAAAGCTACGTCAAAGATGTACTTGTTATCATAACCATAATGACCAAACAGAGAAACATTGTGACGATATACAGTAGTATTGGTACCCGTCTGGTCGTTGTACTCGTAATCATACTTCAACTGACCATATACATTATGCTTCGCTGCGAAAGTTCTGTCATAATTGAGAGATACATTCCAGATACAACGACGAATCCAACTGTTATTGTTTGCCCCCGTACCCATCTTAGAGTCTGTACCTTCTGGAGTTGCCATTTCAGCTTTGCCACTTTCTACGACATCACCATTGGTTGGTATTGTAAAATAACTATAGCGATATGTCTTAGAATGGTCCTCATAGACATTAGACCATGTATCATAACCCAATTGTGCCTGAGCACTTAACCCCTCAGTGATAGCAGAAAGGTCTTGTTCCAACTGTACATCTGCATAAAGAGCACGCTGGTGATTCTTGTAATATGCAGCACCCTGGCTCTGAGCTACAGGGTTATTAGTACCATAAACAGTATTACCACCCCATATTATATCTGTCACCTTAACAGGGAAAGCGTTAGCTGGTACCTTGTAGACCATAGACCAAAGGTCGGCTTGAGAGCCTGGCTGAGACTGCTCCGTCAACAAACCATAGATATGTGTATGCAACTTTGTCTTGAGACCTAAATCAATATCCATGTTGGAACGCAATGTACCACGAGTATACTTATTCTGAGTAGAATACCCATCATTCTGGAAATTCTTAATGAATCCCTTGTTGGTAAGAAGTTGGATATTGGTATAATAACGGAAGTTATTTGTACCACCTTTGAAATCAAAGTTAAAACGGTCGTTGTTGGAAGCCTTGCGGAATGTCTCGTCTACCCAATTAACGTTTGGATAATAAAGAGGGTTAGTACCATTCTTATAAGCAGCGATGACAGCATCGCTATATATGGCAGAACCATTTTGATTGCGATATGCCTCATTGACAGCGGACGCATAGGTAGCAGCATCCACCATCTCTGGCTTGTCATTCAAGTAAGAGAAGACATGGTCATAAGAGAATGTGAACGATTTTGTATTATACTGACCATGCTTGGTAGTAATCAATACAACACCATTGGCACCTTTATATCCATAAAGAGCAGTGGCAGCTGCATCCTTCAAAATCTGAACGCTCTCTACATCCTCAGCTACAACATTCTCAATGGCACGCTCCACCCCATCCACGATGAAGAGTGGAGTACTACCGCTTGAAGTCTGTATGCCTCTAATATAGAAAGTAGGATTCTGGGCATTGTAAATACCAGAACCATCCAATCCCACAAGACCAGAGCCTTGTCCCAAGATATTGTTGCCAATATTACGTGCACCACGCTTACTCACATCCTTATTGGTGATAACACTAACAGCAGCAGTAGATTGCTCACGAGAGAACAAGCGATTGGCACCAATGTCAACCAATTGATCCTTATATGCCACCGAATCTATGAGGTCATGCTGAGCCATTGCTGGCAGGGCGGTACCTGCAAGCAATGTCAACATAAATATATTCTTTGTTTTCATATACGAAATCTATTTTCTAAATTATTCCCAACCTGGGTTTTGTACTAAGCCATATTTCTTATTGATCTCTATCTGAGGCAGTGGGTCAAAAAGCCATTTTTTAACCTCATTGCTCTTTGGATCCTTCTCCCACAAATAACGGCTGTTACCTGTAATTGTCTTGACTGTATTCAAGAAGAACAGAGGCTGGGTAGACGAAGCATCGTTCTCACGATCGGAACCAACCCAAGCTACGTTTCGGCTTTCGAAGTTCATACCTTTCTGTACCATTCTGTACTGCATCAAACCATGAAGTTGCTTGGTCATCCAGTCTGTACGCTTAAGACGAACCATGTCAAACCAACGCGCATTAGTCAAACCCAACTCACGTACACGCTCATCAAGAAGTTCCTCCATGAATTCTGTAGAGGTTTCACCATTAGCAAGAGTAACCTGAGTTTTTGCTGCATCAGCAGCTGTTGTTGCGGTATATCCTTTTGCCTCTCTCCATGCCTTAGTCACCCAATTTCTTGCAATAGTAGGAAGACCTACACGAGAACGAACGATATCAATCATCTTCACAGCCTTGTCTACATCAGGAGTAGAACGCATCACCAAAGCCTCTGCATACTGCAAATAGAACTCTGCCAAAGACAAAGCTACCCACTGTGTTGGATAACGATAAGAATCCGCATTAGGGTCATTTGGATATTCGCCAGCACCTAAATAATACTTGTTGTAACCATAGCCAGAACCAAACATTGTGTTCTGCTGAGTTAAGACACCCGTACCACCATCATTACCATTGTACCAAAGTTCCCAAGGATAACCCGTCATAGAAGCTGTCGTCCAGTCAAGGTTCATGTTCTGTCCATTGACAATACACTCTTCATACAAACGAGGATCACGAGTCAAAGTCGTAGTGATCTGTCGTGCGCCAGAAGGAACACTACCACTAACAAACATTGTATGCAAAGACTTAGCATTTCGAGTGATCGCACCCGTAAATCTATTCGTCAAAAAGTTGGAAACCGTTATGATTGCATTCTTGTTTTCATCATAAGTTATAGTAGTATCTGCCTCTGTTGCAGAATTTAGATAAGTCTTTTTGGCTGCATTTGTCCAATTGAAAGGTTCACCATCATTCCAAGAGAACTTCTCAACATACTCTTGTGTAGGACAATAAGCGTTACGAGCCACAGTCTTGGTATACCACTGGTGCCAGCAATAACGACCAGCACCTATGATATCATTACCTTGCACACGAACCGTATGCAACACCTCCTTAGAAGCGTTCAAGAAATATCCTCTACGATAAGCCAAACGATAATAAGGTGCTTTCTTTGCTACAGTATTGGCAGAAGAAGGAATAGCAACCGTCTCCAGTTCATACTCACCTTTAGCTTGCAACTCATTATAGAAATCATCACATGCCTTTGCAAAAGCATCCCAACGCTCTTGGTATTTTGAAGCATCTGTGTACATAATAAATGGTTTTACCTCCTCGGAAACACCATCGTAATAAGGCTTGCCATCCTTTGGATTCAACAATGGAGAAGCAGCAAACTGAAGTACCTTACACTTCAAAGCCATTGCGCCCGCCTTTGTCCAACGACCATCCATTGTGGAAGCAACCTGCCATGGAAAAGCAGACTCATTGATTGCAGAATCAAGTTGGTTTACCATCCAATCAACACAATCCTCTACACTGCGGCGTGGAAACTCACCTGCCACCTCACTTGTCTCCAATGGATGATCCATGATAGGAATACCACCGAAATGCTGGAATGTATTGAAGAAAGCATCCACCATCAAACAACGAGTCTCTGCCTTCAAACGATTCTTCTCCTCGTCTTGCATCTCAGGAGTACGACTAACGTTAGCCAAGAAAATCAAGCCTGAACGAATCGTCTTCCACTGGTATTCCTTGTCGTAAGAATACAAAGGTCCATCCAATGCATCATCACGTGTCGTTGTGGCTGTCAAAGAGCCAGTATAATACTTATTGTAAACAGCAGCTCCATTCCAGAACTGATGCCAACAGTCAGTTAATCCGTCAAACTTACCTGCATACGGATTACCCGCATGAGGCATATTGGTTCCACCATTATAATAAGGTAATCCATAATATTGTTTAGAATAGATACCTACAACAAACTGGCGCGTATATTCTGCACTTTGAAAGACAGAATCAATAGTGGCAGTAGAACTGGTCGCCTTATCAAGCGAGGCATTTCCCACTGCTATGGAGTCGGTACAAGCAGTTAAAGAAGAACCTGCCACCAACATTGCCACTGCACTATGCAATAATATATTGTGTTTCATTATTTGTTTTATCTTGATTTTATATATACCTAAATACTTAGAAGCCTACATTCAAGCTGATAGTATATGTACGCTGAAGAGGGTAAGAAGGCGCATTAGAAGCTCTGGTCTCTGGATCACCCCACTTGTAAGGAGTCAATGTAAATAGGTTATAACCAGAAAGCGTAACCTCGCATCGAGTCATACCAATCTTCTTGAAAGCTGGGTTGATAAAGTCATAAGACACAGACACCGTCTTCAAGCGAAGGTACTTAGCATCCTTCTCCCAAAGGTCAGACTCTATATAGTTCTGTTCTGCGTTCATCCATGTCGCACGTGGATAAAGCGCATCCTGTGACTCATAAACACCAGGTGTCCAGGTATTGTTCACATGATATGAGAGCAAGCCACCTTGAGTTGTATTAGATGAGCAGAAGAATGGCTGACGGAACACATCAGATATATAACGAGTTACATTCCAAGCTCCAGTAAACTGAGCATTGAAAGTCAAGCGCTTATAGTTGAATCCGAATGTGAAACCTGCCATATACTCAGGATCATCGGTATAGCCATTGTCACGCGTCTTATCATTCTCATCAATCTTACCATCACCATCGAGGTCTACATATACACAGTCTCCTGGCTGCAAGCTTTTTCGCTGTGTAGGGAAAGGCTGTCCGAACGTCTGCTCATACTCTTCCTCTGTCTGTTTACCTTCATAGAATTTCCAGAACTTGTACATAGAGCGCGAACCGATACGATGACCACGAGCAAACATATACTCATTCTTCTGAGGTTTTTCCTTCATCTCTACAATCTCGTTTTGATTGTAAGAAAGGTTCAACTTTCCCCAAAGACGGAAATTCTTACCAATCTTATCATTATAGCCAAGGGACAATTCCCATCCCCAAGACTTAGTCTCACCAGCATTGGTATATGGCATTGTAAAACCAATAGAAGAAGGCACAGTCTCATCACGAACCATGATGTCTGTACGATGCTCACGATAGTAATCAAAAGTTGTCTTGATACGGTCATTCAAGAAATACATGTCAAATCCGTAATCCTGCTTGAATGCCTTTTCCCAACCAATATCAGGGTTATTTTTGGTAGCCTCATAGGCTCCAGCGAGAGCACTGGTTCCTTGAACCGTTCCAGACTGAGCATCACCAAAGAGATAGCCATAAGAGTCAGCCCAGTTAGAATAATTGTTAGTCAAACCATAAGAACCTGTATAGTATGGATCTGCAAGATACAAGAAGCGGATAGCATCTACTGTTTTATCATTACCTACGAGACCCCATGAACCACGAATCTTGAAGAAAGAAACCACCTTGGAGATTGGCTTCCAGAACTTCTCTTCACTGAGAATCCAACCGAGGGAACCTGCAGGGAATGTACCAAAACGTCTTCCTGGTGCATAATTTTCGGAACCATTGTAGCCTACATTAAACTCTGCCATATATTTATTGGCATAATCATAAGTTACACGGCCTACCAAGCCCACGTATGAACGAGGCACATCTGGATATGAACTTCCGGAATAGTAGTACTGCTTTGACTGGTTGTACAACATCAAAGCATTAACAGTATGCTTACCAAACACACGAGAGTAGTTGAAGCTTCCCTCTAAATACCAGTCACGAGCCTTATCCTGTTTTGCAGAATAAGATGGATCTGTGTCATTATCATTCTGGCGATATACTATATAAGGTGTACCATCCGCATTGTAGATAATCTTGCCAGACTCATCATACTGAACGAGCGGGTTATAAGTTGCCACGACACTATTACCTTGCTTATTAATAGTGTAAGCTGAGTTATAAGAGCCCTTGACTTTGAAACTCAAGCCCTTGGTCACAAAGTCTAACTTTTGGTCAAGTACAAGATCCATCTGCAGCTTATTGATGTTAGTCTGCATAAAACCATGACCATAATAACCCATACCATTGCCACCTAAGAAAGGAAGATTCAAACCATCCGTATAATCCGTTGTACAGTTTACCAACTTACCATCTATGATACCTGGGCTGGAGAAAGGAGTAGCATAATAAATCTGCTTAATCAAACCAGCAGCACCGCTACCTGTGTATGGCTTGTCGGCATTACTTACATTACCAGCCACATTAAATGACAAAGTTGTAGTCTTCGTAGCCTTCAAGTCAAGGTTAGAGCGATAGTTGAAACGCTTGTATTGATAGCCATAGTTATAATTGCTTCCAAATTCCTTGAACAAACCATCCTGAGAATAAAAACCTGCAGAAATAAAATATCTAACACGATCAGTACCACCAGAGATATTCAAGTTATGCTGCTGTTGAAGGGTAATATCCTTCATGATATAATCAGCCCAACGTGTATTAGGGAAACGAATTGGGTCAGATCCATCTTGGAATTTCTTAATTATTTCTTTTGAGAAACTTGGTGCGAACGGAATAGCTTCTTTGTATGCCTCCACAGAAGCATACTTGCCATTAGCCACCCATTCCAATGCTGTCTGATTATAATCATTCAACGACATTTGGTTATAGAAATTCGCATACTCGTATGAACTTGCCTGCTCCACCATCTTGGTAGGAGAAAGTGCAGTCCAAGATGTAGACACACTGATTTTGGCCTTGCCCTGAGAACCACGCTTAGTAGTAATCAACACAACGCCATTAGCACCACGCACACCGAACACGGCTGTTGCTGACGCATCTTTCAGTACTGTAACACTTTCAATTTCGTTAGGGTCGATATCAGACATAGAACGCTCCACACCATCAACTTGGATAAGAGGTGAAGAGTCACCAAATGTAGCCTTACCACGAACGAAGATTTCTGCGGCATCACTACCAGGCTCACCAGAATACTGAACTGTAGTTACACCAGAGAGCTGACCACCAAGGATATTGTTGACAGAGCCCACAGAAGTACGGACAAGGTCTTCACTCTTCACACTTGAAATAGCACCTGTCATTGTAACTTTTTTCTGTACACCATAGGCAACGACCTCTACAGAGTTCAAAGCTACCGCACCTGAAGACTTCAACTGGATTTTCATACCATCCTTGGCAGAAACCACCATGTTGTCGCAACCGATGTAGCTAATCTTGAGTTTTGTACCAGGTTTTACATGGACGCTAAAGTTACCGTCCATATCTGTGACAGTACCTTGAGTAGCGGCTGCACCAACGACTAACACTGTTGCACCAATCACTGGTTCGCCAGTCTCGTCGACTACCGTACCCTTGACGATTTTTGACTGTTGCACATTCTGCACCTCAGCATAAGCTTGGCTTCCCGCATAAGGAGCCATCACCAAAGCTGAGCATACCAATGCAAATGGCAAGACAGACTTTTTAATCATTTTGACTTGTTTACTCATATTTAATGTAGGTTTTTAATTCTCATCATCCCTACCTTCCCTCATCACACTGAGATTGCGCACAAAGGATAGCTTAGGTTTTTGCTAATTAAATGTCTTAATAAATTAATTCGCTGCAAAAGTAGGAATTTAGGGCAATCTTTCACTCCAATTTTTGACTATTAACCTTTTTTTTTTGATAACTCACCCCGAAAACATGTTTTTCTACGCTAAAAAGCAAGTGAAAATCGTACATTTTATGTAATAATCGTACAAAAGAAACATTCTGTGCTATTTCACGACAAGTCATTTCGTACTCCAAATTATACTTTTCACCAAAAAACTGTTTTATTTAGGAATTTATTTACATTTTAGGCTTTTTTACATATTAATAATGTGTAATCCACCATTTTTTTTGTACCTTTGCCACATCATCAAAATACCAAACTATAACATTTAGCAACGTCATTCATATGCAAACAAGCAAATACCTTTTAGCTACCGAAAGGGATGCAAAATGGGGGCTCACCGTTAGCACCGTGGGCAAAGAAAATATCGAGCCAAGGGAGGATTATCCGACCAAGGGACACGCCGATGGATATTACTTCGATATTCAAAAGGGGCGAACCCTCGACGAATACCAACTGCTCTACCAGTCAGAGGGCGAAGGTGTATTCCAATCCGAACACTGCCCTGAGACCACCATCAAGGCTGGTGACATCTTCATGCTATTCCCTGGAGAATGGCATACCTACCACCCCAACCGAGAGAAAGGATGGAAAAGTTACTGGATAGGATTCAAGGGAAAAAATATCGACGATAGAGTAAAACATGGTTTTCTTTCTGTAGAGAAACCTATCTATCATGTAGGATTCAGCAATGAGATCATCAATCTCTACGAAGAAGCCTACAAGACTGCCGTGGAGGAAGCTGCCTTCTCGCAACAGACCTTAGCAGGAATTGTCAACCACCTCATCGGACTCATGTATTCCTTGGAAAGAAACATCGAGTTGAACAAGGACTCAAAGCATGTCGACATCATCAACAAGGCTCGACTGCGCATCCGTGAATCCTTGGAAGCCAACCTGACCATACAGGAATTAGCACAAGAGTTAGGTGTCAGCTACTCCTCGTTCCGCAAGCTCTTCAAGGAGCATACAGGTTTTGCACCAGCTCTCTACCAGCAGAACTTGAAGTTGCAAAGAGCCAAGGAACTCCTTTCTACAACCGACGAGAGCATCAAGGAAATCGCCTACCGACTCAACTTTGAGTCACCAGACTACTTCTCGTCAAAATTCAAGAGCCAAACAGGCATGAAACCTTCTGATTTCAGAAACATGACAAGATAATTTTTCGCCCATACCGCTACACGGCAGTATGGGCTTTTTGATGCACTTTTTTCTGCCAAATTTCCTTTTATCCGTAAAATACCCAATGACAAATATTCATGCATGAAAATCAAAATCTCTTGGTAACTATCATTATTTCCAACTAATTTTGCACTCGAAAATACATCAACTTAAAAACCTACATTATTATAATGGAACAAAATAAATATTTCTTCGCAGTAGACTTAGGTGCTACCAGTGGACGAACCATCATTGGAAGTTTATCTGATGGAAAATTCGACTTACAGGAACTGACTCGTTTCGACAACAACCTCATTGAAACAGGCGGTCATTTCTATTGGGACATCTATGCCCTATACCTCGAAATCATCAAAGGCTTGAAACTTGTCGCACAGCGTGGCATCCTCATCCAGAGCATCGGTATCGACACTTGGGGATGCGACTTCGTATATGTCGGCAAAGATGGTGGAATCCTCCGCAACCCTATGGCTTACCGCGACCCTCATACCGTTGGCATGATGGAGAAATACTTCGACGAGAAGGTAAGCAAGGAGAAGGTTTACGAGAAGACGGGCATCCAGTTTATGAACTTCAACTCTCTCTTCCAAATCTACGCCATGAGAAAGGATAGCAACGTGGCTTTGGAAAATGCAGACAAGATTCTCTTTATCCCTGATGCTCTGAGCTATATGCTCACCGGCCGTGCCATCTGCGAATACACCGTGGCTTCCACCTCACAAATTCTCAATCCTAACACAGGTGACTTGGACAATGATTTGGTAGAAAGTCTCGGACTGAAGCGTTCACAATTTGGCGAGATGACTGCTCCTGCCACCATCATCGGCACTCTGACAGAGGAAGTACAGAAAATCACAGGTTTGTCTGCCGTACCTGTCATCGCTGTTGCTGGTCACGACACCGCCAGTGCCGTAGCAGCCGTTCCTGCCAAGAACGAGGAGTTTGCTTACCTCAGCTCTGGTACATGGAGCCTCATGGGCATCGAGACCAAGAAAGCCATCATCAACCAACATAGCTACGACCTCAACTTCACCAACGAGGGTGGTATCGAAGGCACGACCCGATTCCTCAAGAACATCTGTGGCATGTGGATTTACGAGCGTTGCCGCAAGGAATGGAAGGATGCAGCCGCAGCCAACAATACTGATACAGAATGCCTTGCACATGGTGCCTTGATTGCCGAGGCGATGAAACAGCCAGCCTTCCAGAGCATGATCAATCCTGACGACGCTGTCTTTGCCAATCCTTCTTCTATGGTAGCAGCCATACAAGGCTATTGTGAGAAAACAGGTCAGTACGTACCAAAGACATACGGTGAGATTTGCCGTTGCATCTTCGAGAGTTTGGCACTTCGCTATCGCCAGATTTTCACATGGCTCAAGGAGTTTTCCGACTTCGACATCAACGTGTTGCACATCATCGGTGGCGGCTCACTCAACGCCTATCTCAACCAGTTTACAGCCAATAGCTGTGGTGTCACCGTATTGGCAGGTCCCCAGGAAGGAACCGCCATTGGCAACATCATGCTACAAGCTAAAGCTTCGGGCAGCGTAAAGGATATTTGGGAAATGCGTCAGATTATCGCCAACTCATTGGAGCTGAAGAAGTTCGAGCCTCAAGACAAGGAGGATTGGGACAAGGCTTACGAGCGTTTCTTGGAAATCACAAAATAAGGAATTCATCTAAAAAAGACGAAATAAACAAAATCAAATAACAATATAAAAACTTAAAAACGATGAAAGCAGATTTAATCACAAAAAATTACGAGATTGCTAAAGAGCGCTATGCAGCTCTTGGTGTTGACACAGATAAGGCCATCGAGACCTTGGAGAAGACCCCTATCTCCTTGCACTGCTGGCAGGCAGACGATGTTGTAGGTTTCGAGCGCAACGTAGCTGCTTCTGGTGGTATCCAGACAACAGGCAACTACCCTGGCAAGGCTCGTAATATCGACGAGTTGCGCCAGGACATCGAGAAGGTTAAGTCTCTCTTGGCTGGTACCTATCGCTTGAACCTCCATGAGACATACGGTGAGTTCGGCGGCAAGTTCATAGACCGTGACCAAGTTGGCGTAGAGCACTTCCAAGGTTGGATGCAGTGGGCAAAGGAACATGACTTGAAGCTCGACTTCAACTCTACCTCTTTCTCTCACCCAAAGAGCGGTAACCTCTCATTGGCTAATCCTGACAAGGAAATCCGTGATTTCTGGATTGAGCACACCAAGCGTTGCCGTCGTATCGCTGATGCCATGGGTAAGTTCCAGAACGACCCTTGTATCATGAACATCTGGGTACACGATGGTTCTAAGGACATCACTGTAGAAAAGGCTCGCTACCGTCAGATCTTGAAGGAGAGCTTGGACGAGATCTTGGCAGAGGAGTTGCCTAACATGAAGTCTTGCTTGGAAGCTAAGCTCTTCGGTATCGGTTTGGAGGCTTACACGGTAGGTTCCAACTACTTCTACACAGGCTATTGCGCCAAGAACAACGTCATCTACACACTCGACACAGGTCACTATGAGCCAACAGAGAACGTATCAGACGCTGTATCAGCACTCTTGCTCTACGTACCAGAGTTGATGCTCCACGTATCTCGCCCTATGCACTGGGATTCAGACCACGTAACACTCTTCGATGACAATACTCGCAACCTCTTCTCAGAGTTGGTTCGTGCCAATGCACTCGACCGTGCTCACATCGGTCTCGACTACTTCGATGCTTCCATCAACCGTATCGGTGCTTACATCGTAGGTGTACGCGCTGCCCAGAAGTCATTGTTGCAGGCATTCTTGGAGCCACTCGACATCCTTCGCAAGTACGAGGACGAGGGCAAACTCTTCGAGCGTCTCGCCCTTCTTGAGGAAGCAAAGACATTGCCAATGGGAGCCGTTTACGACTACTTCAACATGAAGAACAACATCCCTGTAGGCGAGGAGTACATCGCAGACGTAGAGAAGTACGAGGCTGAGGTTCTCTCTAAGAGAAACTAAGCAAGAATGAATCTTTATAATTCTTAATTCCAAAATTAATTAAGAATGGATATCATTATCGGATTAATCATCATAGCAGTTGGAGCATTTTGCCAGTCCAGCTGCTATGTTC